>Ga0268299_1000177_pt1 | contig 251531 bp, 244 predicted proteins | sample NOBtaG_FD_193484 | JGI IMG/M metagenome (GOLD analysis project Ga0268299, IMG submission 193484) | Activated sludge microbial communities from bioreactor in Nijmegen, Gelderland, Netherland - NOB reactor | ecosystem: Engineered > Bioreactor > Aerobic > Activated sludge | place: Netherlands...
TTTCCCAAGTAAATCATTTTAGTGACTACAAAATGCACGCTCGCCAAGCGTCTCGACCCGGCACAAATGCCGATGGCATCTATCCTTTTCGCTACTGACGTTGATCGAAATCGCGGGGAACTTCAGGTTAGGGCCTGTGACAAATTAGTGCTTCAAATTTCGGTAGTGACGCATGATGCGCGCTGCAGAAATGATGTCATCCCGAGCGCAGCGAGGGACCTTTCCCGTTGCCTCAAAGGTCCCTCGCTTACGGCGCTTGCTTCGCAAGCGCCTTACTCGGGATGACAATCTTGCAGGATGCGCTCATCTCGTGACAATGAAGCACTTGCCTCATCACAGGCCCTTACTCCGCGGCCGCGGCCTGCTCCCGCGGCGCCTCGACGACCCGGTCTTGAAGTTCGCCGGCGCCACGATCTCGAGCACCTCGAAATCCTCGGAGCAGGCGATCTCGCGATGCGGGATGCCCGGGATCTGGTTGATGCAGTCGCCCTTGCGGATCGTCCGCTGGCCGTGGCCGGCATACTCGAAGGTGGCCCAGCCGTTCATCACGTAGACCATCTGGAACGTGGCAGTGTCGTCCGGTTGTCGAGGCGGGCAGTAGCGCGCCCGCTGTGCATGGTCAGGCAACCGGTTCGCGAGTCGAGCGCCGCGACGTCTTCCCGACCGCCTTACAGGACGCCGGCATAGTGCGCTGCCCCGCCATCGATCGTGACGACCGTGCCGGTGATGTGCGAGGCCCGGTCGGAAGCGAGGAAGGCCACGAGATCGGCGCACTGCTCGGGCGTGCCGACCGGCGGCGCGGCGGGGACCAGCTCCTGCCAGCGTGCGGCGTCGCCGAGCTTGGCAGCGGCGGTGGCGCGCAGCATCGTCTCCATGCGCTCCGTGCGGATGAGGCCAGGATTGCAGGCGACAACGCGGATACGGTCGACCAGGCTGGTGCCGCCCATCCCGCGGGTGAAGGCCATCAGCGAGGCGTTGCCCGCGCTGCCGGCGATGTAGCCCCAGGTCGGCCGCTCCCCGGCGACGCCGAGGACGTTGACGATGACGCCGCCGCCGCGCGCCTTCATGGCGGGGTAGACCGCCCGGCTGAGATTGACGTAGCCGAACACCTTGAGGTTCCACGCGTCGCGCCACCGCGCCTCGTCGATCGCCTGCAGGTCGCCGGCCGGGATGGCGCCGGCATTGTTCACCAGGATGTCGAGATCTGGGCAGTCCGCCGCCAGGGCGCGCACGGTATCGCCGTTGCTGAGATCGCAGGCATGGATGGTCACGGAGACATTGTGCCGGGCCTGGATCGACTCGCGGGCGCGCTCCAGGTCCGCTTTCGTCCGAGAAGCGAGATGCAGATGGCAGCCTTCCTCCGCCAGTTGCCGGGCGCACGCCAGGCCAATTCCCTTGGAAGCGCCGGTGACGAGGGCAATCTTGCCGCGCAGATGGAGATCCATGCCAACCTTCTCGAGTGACGGTCCTGGAACCGGTTTCTTCCTGAGCGAACGATCCATCCCGCTCCGATGTCGCGGCGCCAGGCCATCCCGCTCCGTTCAGGCGCGCCAGCGTATCAGCGATCCGGGAACGCGCCTATCCTTGCGCGGATCTCTCGAGCGAGCCGCGACAGCCTCAGAGTCCCCACCGTACATTCGTGAAGGCGTCATGCTCAGCCGGGGCGCGACACTCATGTGCGCTATCTTTTCGCTCGTTCCTCCCCAGCTTCGCTGGGGAGGTGTCGCCGTCTTGCGGCGACGAATGGGGTCACGGGACAGGCGTCGGCATGTCATTGTGGCGACCGATGACGTGCGATGAAGCGACGAGACTTGCGAGCCCGCGCGAGCGGGCGGCCGATGCCGTGGTCCATGTGCTGGGGCTGGGCCTCGGCGTGCCGGCGGCGGTGACCGTGGTCGTGCTCGCCGCGTTCGTCGGCTCGGCGAGCGACGTGATCACGGCCGCCCTCTACGCCGCCGGCATGGTCGCCATGCTGGGCTGCTCGGCCGCCTACAACATGCTGCACCGGCATCGCTGGCGCGACTGGCTGCAGCGCTTCGACCATGCTGCGATCTTCGCCATGATCGCCGGCACCTACACGCCCTTCATGCGCCTGCTGGAGCCCGGCTGGGCGCTCGGCCTTACCGCCTCGGTGTGGGGCGTCGCGGGCGCCGGCATCGCCGGCAAGCTGTTGCGCCCCTTCGGCGATGGCACGCTCGTCCGCGCGCTATCGGTCGCGCTCTACCTGGCGCTGGGCTGGATCGGCCTGATCGCCATCGAGCCGTTCATGACCTCGCTCGCCTGGCAGACCCTGCTGCTGATCGTCGTCGGCGGCGTGATCTACTCGGCCGGGGTCGTCTTCCATCTCTGGCACCGGTTGGCCTACCAGAACGCGATCTGGCACGGCTTCGTGCTGATCGCGGCCTGCGTCCATTACGCCGCCGTGCTGACGACTTTCGTAGCCTGACCACGAATGCGACGGGCCAGCCGGCAGGGCCGCGCCAGCCGCCCGCGTCGGCGCAGCCGACCAAGACTTCCTGCCGGCCGGCGCTCGCCAAGACAGCGAAGCGGCTCGTCTCAGCGGTGCGGGCGGATGTCGTTGTTGACGGTGCGGTCGCCGGCCGACCAGCGGCGCAGGGTCTCGTGCGCAGTCGCGCGCTGATGCGCGGCGATCGAGTCGGCATCGGGCGCGTCGGCGGTGAACTCGACGATCAGGCCGTCGGGATCGTGCACGTAGATCGACGTGCAGTAGCCGTGATCGACCTCGCGCACGGGCTTGCCGGCGGCAGCGAGCCGCTGCTTGATCTCCTTCTGCGCAGCGTCGCTGACGGCCAGCGCGATGTGGACGAAGGAGGGTTGCTGGCGCGCCTTGAAGGCTGCCGCCGCCTCGGGGTCGGGGAACTCGAAGAAGGCCAAGGCGCCGCCGTCGCCGATGCCGTAGAAGGTGTGGCTGTAGGACAGCCGCCGGCCCGGAAACTGCGGGAACTCCGCTTCCTCGACCCAGGTCGCCAGCAGCGGCAGGCCGATGATGTCCTCGTAGAACTGGCGCGTCCGCTCCTGGTTCTCGCAGACATAGGCGTTGTGATGCAGACGCTGCGGCAACTCGCTCAGGATGCGGTTGGATTGGTCGGTCATCTCCGTTTCCTCCTGGCCCTGCGTTGTCGCGAGGCCGTTTGCCCGGACGGACGCAGTCTATCCCCATCGCGACCCTGCGGGTAAGGTCCTCGAAGACGAGTTGTCCTCGAAGACGACTGGGAGCCAGTCGACATGGTTTCGACGTTCATCGCCCGCGGGGCGGCCGCCTACGACCACTACATGGGGCGCTGGAGCCGCCGGCTGGCGCCGCTCTTTCTCGACTTCGCCGGCAGCGCCGCCGGCGAACGCGTGCTCGATGTCGGCTGCGGCACCGGCAGCCTCAGCCTGGCGCTGGTCGAGCGTGCCTCGGTCGCGGCGATCGAAGCCATCGATTTCGAGCCCGATTTCGTGACCTCCCTGCAGACGAAGATTGGCACGAAGCCGATCACGGCGCGCCAGGGCGATGCCTGCAGCCTGCCCTTCGCCGATGCTGCCTTCGATCGCGCTCTCTCGCTCCTGGTGCTGCATTTCGTCTCCGATGCCCAGCAGGCCGCGCACGAGATGCGTCGCGTCGTCCGCCCTGGCGGGGTCGTCGCCGTCGCGGTCTGGGATACCTACGGCGGCATGCCGAGCCAGCGCCTCTTCTGGGATACCATCACCGCGATCGAGCCGTCGCTCGGCGCTCGCCGGGCCGCGACGATGTTCCGGCCGGCCACCCAGGCAGGGGACCTGCCAGCCTTGCTGGGTCGCGCCGGGTTGACCGACATCCGCGAGAGCCTGCTCACCATTCGCATGGAATTCGCCGACTTCGAGGATTACTGGCAGCCGTTGATGACCGGGCAGGGCAACCTGGCGGAGCTCGTCGATGGTCTTGCGGCGCCGACGCGCGTGCGCGTGATCGAGGCGGTGCGCGCGGCCTTTCTCAGCGGTCGCCCGGATGGACCGCGCAACTTTGCGAGCGTCGCCTGGGCGGCGCGCGGCGTGGCGCCAGGTTAGCCCATCTTTCCCTGAACGAAGGACAGGCAGGCGTCCCGTGACGGAAGCTCGATCGAACCTCGACCTGGAAGAGCTGGGGCGCCGGGCGGCTGCCCTGCAGGCGGCCGCCGAAGCCGAGGCGCAGCGCTACGATCGTCGAACCTGGATGCGCTGGCTCGGGGTCGTCTTCCCGATCCCGTTCATCGTCGTGCTGACGCGGCTCTATCTCGAGGCCTGGGCCTACTACGTCGCCGGCGGCGCGCTGATCGTGTCGGCGATGGTCCTGTTCGAGCTCGACACGGCGGCGCGCGATCGCAGCAATGCCGCGGGGCAGGCCGCCGACGCGGCGCGGCGCGACTACGAGGCGGCGCTGGCCGCCGGGCGAGCACAGTCCGACGAGCCCGCTCCGGGCTAGCCGCGCGGCGGCGGGATCAGTGGCGCCCAGAATCTCGGCTGGAGCTCGACGTACTCGATCCACGGGCCGGTCTCGGCCTGGCCCTCGTCGAGGTGTCCGACATCGCTCACCCAGTAGCCGAAGGTCCGGCGATTGGCGTCGAACTTCCAGACGCCGATCACGATCTCGCGCGCGGCATGGCCATTGAGCCCGGGGCAGAACAGCAGCACCGGCTGCGAGTCCTTGGGGGCGGTGCCGATCGGCTGCCATCCTGCCACGACCCCGCGCAGCCGCTCGATCTCGGCTGCCGCCCGCCAGCGCAGATCGTCGGCGACCTGCCGCAATTCCTCGTCGGTCGGCCCGTCGGGCCGGCGCATCAGGCCGCGCGCGTCGTGACACGCGGCGCGCAGAGCCTCGACGATGTCGGCGAGCGTCTCCTTGGCATCCGTCATGTCGGCAACCCCGATCGTCGATTCAGGTCATGGTTCAGGCGGCTTCCTAATGCATTATGGCGCGACTGCACAGGGGGGCGCATGACGCTGACGTACGATCTCTACTGGTCCTTTCGCTCGCCCTATTCCTACCTGGTGACGCCGCGCCTCGTTGCCCTCGGGCGCGAGCACGACGTCGAGGCCAACGTCCGCGTCGTCTATCCGATCGCGGTTCGCCAACCCGACTTCTTCGCCCACAGCGACAAGCTTTGGTTCAGCTATTTCGCGGTCGACGTCCATCGCAGCGCCGAGTTCGTCGGCCTGCCGTTCGCCTGGCCGACGCCGGATCCCGTCGTGATGGATCGGCAGACCGGTACCTATCCCAGGGAGCAGCCCTACATCCATCGCCTGACCCGGCTCGGCCAGGCGGCCGTCGAGCGCGGCAAGGGGCTGGCCTTCCTGGACGAGGTGAGCCGCGTGATCTGGGGCGGCCGCATCGAGAACTGGCACGAGGGCGACCATCTCGCGAGGGCCGCCGCGCGTGCCGGTCTCGATCTCGGCGAGATGGACGCTGCCGTCGCCGCCGATCCCGGGCGCTTCGACCGGACGATCCACGCCAACGAGGCCAGCCAGCGCGAGGGCGGCCACTACGGCGTGCCGCTGATGGTGTTCGACGGCAAGCCCTTCTTCGGCCAGGACCGCTTCGATCAGCTCAAGTGGCGCATGGAGCAGAAGGGGCTGGCGAAGCGGCGGGTCTAGCTGCGTTTCGTCGCGCGATTGCGCGGCGCGCGGTCCTCGGCCGCGGCCGGCCATTGCCGCGAGGGGCCGAGCAGCGTGTCGCTGGCCTGCTGTACCTTGGCGGCGAGCCAGGCCGAGCCGCCGCGATCGGGATGGACGAGGCCGAGCAGGCGCTTGCGCGCGGTGCGGATCGCGGCGTCGTCGGCACCGGGCTCGAGGCCCAGCACCTCGAGCGCCTCGCCGTTCGACATGGCCTCGCCGCGCCGCTCGTCGGTCAGCGCCCTCCGGTCGGTCACCGCCACCGGCGCGGATCTGGCGACGTAGGCTTCGAGGATGGCCGCCGCCCGGCGCACCGTCTCGGGGTCGTCGACGGGATCGAAGTCGCGCACCTCCATGTCGAATGGCGCGGGCCGACGACGGAACAGGCTCGCGACCCAGTGCAGCGGCGCGAGGAGGGAGCGCCACTTCAGCGCCGTGGGCACGATCAGCAGGGCGGCGCCGACCAGCATGGCGAGCGACCATTGCCCCTCGGCGATGGCGTAGATCAGCAACCCGATGCCGGCGATCAGCAGCAGCAACATCATCCAGCGCGCGGTGCGCAGCATGGTTCTGGGATCGCTGTGCACGAACCAGTCGAGGAACTTGGCGAGCGTCGCCAGCACGGACAGGCCGAGAACGATGGCACTGATCACGACCATGTAGTCCATCATCGCGCTCCCGCGAGGGTCGACGTTCGCCGCAACACTACTTCAGTCGCGACAGGAAGCCAGCATCGGACGGACTAGGCGCCGCCCGCGAACCACACTTGCATCTCTGTACATCGCTGGACGTTTGCATCGCCGCGTCACGTGTCTACTATCGCACGCCGACGTAATGGATCCGATAGGGAGGTCGAGATGGCAAGGCGCAAGAAGACGGCGACCAAGAGCCCCCAGCGCGGAGGCCCCGGCGTGAAGGCCGGCTCGTCGTCAGGAAAGGTGCCGGCCGCTCGCGCGACGGCCGCCGACTATGCCCGGCGGCGCGCCGAGGTCGACGAGCAGGATCACAAGGAATTCCAGGGCTACCTGGCGGACAAGAAGGAAGCCGACGAGCGCAAGGCCAAGGCCGTCGCCGTCGCCGAGCCGCCCAAGCGCGGCGGCATCAGCCGGCGCACGATGTTCAACGTCGCCGTGGGCACCGCCGCCGTCGCCGAGGCCGGCGTCATCGGCTACAAGGTGCTGGGCAGCGGCTCGGTGTCCGACCACGGCGTGCTCCACGGCGGCGCCAACTACACCGAGGCGCAGCGCCACAACATCACGCGCGAGGTGGTCGACAGCCGCGCCGACCTGCGCGGCCAGAGCCTCGGCAAGTGGGTCGCGCTGCTGCCGACCAAGATGGGCGGCGGCACGTATGCCATCGATCTCAACTCGAACCGCGTGCTGGCCTCGATCTGGTACTGGAACTACGGCGACTACAATCCGATCAGCCATCATCTCTGCGCCTTCCCCAGCGCCGACCCGACGCACGGCTTCGAGTTCGTCAACAGCACGCAGGGCGGCCAGAACTCGCTGATCTACGGCATGCCGACCGCCGTGACGGCCGAGACGGCGCCGGGCGGCACCAACATCTACCGCGTGCGCTTCGACGGCACGCAGATGCAGCTGGTCGAGAACGTGTCGGAGACCACCGGGCTGGGTCTCGGCGTGCACGTCACGGTCAACCCGAAGGACGCCCAATCCTACTTCGTGACCGACGGCCAGAAGGATATCGCCGCCTGCTTCGACCGCACCACGTCCAAGGTCAAGGCGGCGCTGCGCTTCGACTGGGAGCCCAACGTCCGCGACCTCCGGGTGGCGTGGACCAAGGGCGGCACGATGACGATCAAGAAGATCTATCCCGATCCGCGCACCGGCCTCTACGACTACCGCGGCACCAAGGGCAACAAGATCGACTGGGAAATGGTGCCGATGGGCGAGCTGTTCGTCGAGGAAGGCTCGCTGCCGGGCGACGATCCGCTGGCGCTGACCGGCGCCGACGGCACGATCTGGCATCCCGAGGGGCGCTGGGCCGCCACCGTGGTGCGGCTGTGCGGCGGCATCTGCATCCTCGACCCCGAGAAGAACTTCGATCCGGTGGCCTTCCTGCAGTTCAACAAGGATTCGCCGGGCCAGTACAAGGTGGAGCAGGTCGACAAGGACACCTGGAAGGTGGTGTTCGACAGGATCCACTCGCCGGGCCACGAGATCGGCTTCTCGCCCGATGGCAAGTTCCTCGTGATGATGAACAATCTGCGTGAGAACAACTGCTCGATCTTTTCTTGCGCCGATCCCGATCCGCGCAACTGGCGCAAGGTCGCCCACGTCGAGGATCCGCTGTGGCGCGGCAAGTACCCCAACCCGTTCCACATGGTGTTCTCGCTCGACAGCTCGAAGCTCTACCTGTCGATCCTGCATCCCTCGCCGGCGTACAGCGGCATCATGGTGGTCGACACCAAGACCTGGACGATCCTGAAGGAGATCCAGGGCATCGGCCCCGACCTGCAGACCCCCGCGCTGACCTACGACGGCAAGTACGTGCTGACGCCGTTCAGCGGCTTCCAGCGCCAGTCGAGCGGCATCGCCGTGATCGACACCTCGACCGACACGCTGATCGGCATCCTGCCGAGCAACGGCGGCCACCACGACTGCGTCATCATCCCGACCAGGCTAGAGCACATGAAGCATACGCGTTCGTGCACGCTGTGAGCGGGCTTCGACAGCCGCACCTCATGTTCCTCTCCCCCGATAGGGGGAGAGGCTAGGTGAGGGGGCTGACGAGGCGTGTAGCCCCCTCACCCAACCTCTCCCCCTATCGGGGGAGAGGAGCCCGACGCTGAGATATTGACCATGCCCTGGCTGCTCGCCAACCTCGCGCTGCAGAATCTCGGCCGGCGCAAGGCACGTACGCTGCTGCTGATCGCGGCCGTCGCGGTCGGCAGCGGGGCGCTGTTCGCCGGGGCGACCCTGATGAGCAGCATCGAGCGCAGCATGGCGGTGGGCTTCACGCGCATGGGCGCCGACCTGATGGTGGTGCCCGACGGCGCGCTCACCAACATCACGGCGGCCCTGCTCACCGTCGAGCCGACCGACCTCGTGCTCAATGCCGGCCTGGTCGACAAGGCGCGCCTCGCGAGCGTCGGCCGCAGCGCGCCGCAGAAGATCGCCCGCGTCGAGCATTCGGGCATCGGCAGCCATCACGATTCGGTCGACCTGATCGGCTTCGACCCGGCGCGCGACTTCACGATCCTGCCGTGGCTGGTCGAGAAGCTCAATCGCGGCCTGCAGGCGGGCGACGTCATCCTGGGTGCCGGCCGCGACGCGCCGCTCGGCTCGCAGCTCCTGATCTTCGGCAGGCCGCACGTCGTCTATGGCCGGCTCGGCCGCACCGGCGTCGGCACGCACGAGCGCGGCGTGTTCATGGCCTCGGCGACGCTGGAGGCGCTCGCCGGCGCGATCGAGGGCCATGGCAAGAAGATGCCCGTGCTGCAGCCCGGCAAGGTGACCGGCTTCCTGATCGAGCTGGCGCCCGGCGCCACCTCGCTGCAGGCGCGCTTCGCCATCCTGTCGACCCTGCAGGGCGTCAAGGTGGTGAGCGGCGACACGACCTTGAGCGGCATCCGCCAGGGCCTGACCTCGCTGCTCGACGGCATCCTGGTGCTGATGATCGTGATGCTGGCCAGCACCGCGATGATGGTGAGCGTGCTGTTCTCGGCCATCGTCACGGAGCGCCGCGGCGAGCTCGGCCTGTTGAAGGCGATCGGCGCCCGCCGCGCGCAGGTGCTGGGCATGATGATGGTCGAGGCCATGCTGGCGACCGGCATCGGCGGGACGCTGGGCGTGGCGCTGGGCGTGCTGGTCATGCGGCTCTACGAACGCTCGCTGGTCTACAATCTCGATCGCCTCGGCGTGCCCTTCGTGTGGGACGATCTCGCGAGGACGGTGGCCTTCGCCGCGGGCGCGATCGTGCTGTCGGTGCTGGTCGGGGCGCTCGGGGTGCTCTACCCCGCCTGGCGTGCCAGCCGGCGCGACGCCTACGACCTCGTGCGCAGCGAGGCCTGAGGCGATGCTCACCTGCCGGCAGCTCAGCAAGACCTACCGCACCGAGCGCGGCGACGTCGCCGCGGTGACCGAGCTCGACCTCGAGGTCGAGGCGGGACGCTACGCCGCCATCATCGGCCGCTCGGGTTCCGGCAAGTCCTCCCTGATGGCGATGATCGGCGGCCTGAGCCGGCCGAGCGGCGGCACCGTGACGATCGACGGCACCGATATCTGGGGCTTGGGCGACGATGCGCTGGCGCGCTTCCGCAACGGCCGCATCGGCTTCGTCTTCCAGTTCGCGAGCCTGCTGCCGACCTTGCGGCTGGTCGACAATGTCGCCCTGCCGGCGATGCTGGGCGGCGCGCGCGACGGCGCGGGGACCTACGACAAGGCCTCGGCGCTGCTGGCCCGCATGGGCCTCGGCAATCGCGTCGACGCCTATCCCTCGGAAGTCTCGGCCGGCGAGCAGCGCCGCGCCGCCATCGCGCGCGCGCTGATCAACGATCCCGTCCTGCTGCTCGCCGACGAGCCGACCTCCGATCTCGACGAGCAGACCGAGATCGAGATCATGGACGAACTCCTGGGCGTCAACCGCGAGCTCGGCACCACCCTGGTCCTGGTGACCCACAATCTCGCCCTGGCCGAGCAGGCGGGGCAGATCGTCCACATTGCCAACGGCGCGCTGGTCGCATGACGCCGAAGCGTCCCGACCCGCGCAAGCTGTCGCCCGAGCAGAAGGATGCGTTGATCCGCGACCTGCAGCGCCAGGTCGCGGCCGGCCAATCCGAGCTGCGCCTGCTCCGCCGTCGGCTCGGGCAGGCGCCGCAGCAAGGGCGGGACGCCGGCCCATCCGATCGTTCCGGCTCCGGCCGGGAGCCCTCCGATCGCGCTCTGCTCGACAAGCTCGCCGCCGCCGCGCCGCGGCCCTCGACGGCGCCGCCGGCCGGCATCGCCGTGAAGCTCGGCCGTCATCTCGGCCTGTGGCGCTCTCCGGTGGCGAAGGGCGTCGTCGGCATCGTGCTGGCGGCCTTCGCGATCGATGGCGGCATCGGCATCTGGCAGGACCAGGCGCTGCGCCGCTACAAGCAGGCGCGCCTGCTGCTCGAGCACCAGGCGCTGACCTCCCTTTATGTCGAGCTGAAGCGCATCGTGCCCGAGCCCGACGGCAAGTCCTACCGCATGACCATCGACATGCAGAACATCGACGCGGCGGTGCCGCTCTACGTCATGCTGAATGCGGTCGGCGTCTACGTGCAGTCGGGCCTGACCTGGCAGCAGGTGCCGTCCACCCCGATCGACGGCGCCGGCCGCGGCGTGGTCAGGCTGACCGACGGCTACACCTACGAGGTCGCGTTCACGCCCGAGGTCGCCAACTGGGCCGAGCTGATTCCCGGCTACATGCACGTGCGCATCCAGACCGACATGCTGATCAGCCGCCAGGCCCAGCCCGGCAACGACATCGTCGAGCGCCGCACGCCGTTCTACGTCTACCTGAAGCCGCACGGCGCCAACGACGCCGATATCAAGGCGCGCTCGAAGATGTCCGGCACCCCGCCGGTCTTCATCCCGATGCCACCGCATTGAACACCGCCGGGCGCGCGCCAACTTTCAGTTCCCTCCCCGGCTTCGCTGAGCGAAGCTGGGGAGGTGTCGCCGTTTTGCGGCGACGGAGGGGTCATGGGCTCGAGACTCGTGGCTCATGACCCCTCCGTCGGCGATTACGCCGACACCTCCCCGGCTTCGCCGGGGAGGAGAACCGGAGAGTTGGCGGCTCCGGATGGTGCGCTCCCGGCAATGGCTACTTTTGCACGACGCAGAACGTGTTGCCGTCGGGATCGGCCAGGACGACGTAGTCGGCGCCCTCGGGATAGCGCCAATCGACGCGGCGCGCGCCGAGCGCGAGCAACCGCTCGACCTCGGACGCGCGGTCCGAGGCGTAGAGATCGAGGTGATGGCGCTGGTGGCTCGCCGGGTCGGACGAGACGAGCGTAATCGCCATCTGCTGGCCCTCGCCATCGGCCGGCACCAGGATCGCCCAATCTTCGGAGGGGGGCCGCAGCGGCCTGTAGCGCAGCGCCGCGCACCAGAAGCTTATGGCCCGTGGAACGTCGCGCACGCCCCACACGAGGGAGCCGATGCGCAAATCCATATCTGTGGCCGCGTTCCCCGCCGGCTTCTTCCGACGCCCGGCACTCAGTTGGGCAGCGCCGCCTCGGCGACCGGGTCGCCGGCGATCCGGCTGTGCCACATGATGCGGCGCTGCGTCATGTCCCACGGCGTCGCCTGGTGCATCAGGCAGCGGTTGTCCCACAGCACGGCGTCGCCCGGCTTCCAGTCGTGGTGGTAGATGCGCGGCTTCTGGCAGGTGAAGTCGACCAGCTCCTGCAGCAAACGGTCCGACTCCTCCTGGGCCAGCCCCGGAATGTTGTGGGCGTGGCGGCCGATCAGCAGCGACTTGCGGCCGGTCTCGGGATGGGTCTTGACCAGCGGCCTGAGCGGCACCGGGCCGTCGTGGAAACCGTAGCCGCTGTACTCGCCATCGGCCTTCCTGGCGAAGTGCCCCATCTTCGCCTGGCTGTAGTGCAGCGAGTGGTAGGCGGCGAGGCCCTCGATCCTGGCCCGCATGTCGTCGTCGAGCGCGTCGTAGGCCGCGCGCAGGTCGGCGAACCCGGTGTGGCCGCCGACGGTCGGCACCTCCTCGGCGCTGAACACCGCGCCCTTGGCCTGCACCGGCATGTAGGTGCTGTCGCAATGCCAGCCCATGTTGCCTTTCAGGACCTTCATTCGGTCGTCGTTGTCCTCCTCGCGCCGCAGCGTGCCGTCCTCCTTGACGTTGCTGAGCGCCGTCATCTCGAACTCGAGCGGGCCGAAACGCTTGGCGAAGGCGATCTGCTCGTCGCGCTTCAGGAACTGGCCGGGAAAGATCAGCAGGGCATGCTCGAGCCAGGCATCGTAGAGCGCGCGGAACTCGGTCTCGTCGAGGGTCCGGACGTCGAGGTTGCGGACGACGGCGCCAAAGGTCGTGCCGTCGAGCGGTTCGAAGTCGAGCGTGCGCGCCATGCCGATCCTCCCGGGATTTTGCAGCCGGCGCGAATTCTAACGAACTTTCGGTCAGCCCCTCAAGTGACCCGGCCGCGCTTCTCGGGAATGGCGGCGATGAGGGCAGCGCGGATCGGCGCCGCCTCGTCGGCCGGCAGCTGGCGGATGCGGAGCGTGCGCTCGACGAACCGATCCTCCTCGCCCTCGACGACGAGATCGAGGAAGCGCGTGGTGCCCGGCGTCACGGTGCGGCGGTTCTGGCCGCTCGCCGCGTCGGACTTCTTGCTCAACAGCGCCTGGATGGTGCGCACCGTGCGCACGCCGACATGTTCCACGGGGCGGTTGTCGATCTGCACGGCATAGACTCCGTCCGGGTCGACGCCCTCGACGCTGAGCGGCTGACTGCGGCAGACACTCAGCCGGAGGGTGGCCTCGCCCGTTGCCGGATCGTGACGGGCGTCGAGCACGACCAGTCCCTTGTTGCTCGGCTGGCGCACCAGCACCGCCTCGACGGTGCGCTCCTCGAAGCTGAGCGTGAGGCTGGCGCCGGGCGCCAGCGGCGGGATGGTGACGAAGCGGCTGTCGACGACGTGGATCAGCTCGCTCCCGTCCAGCCACACGCTGGCGAACGGCAGGCGCTGCTCGATCATCATGGCCTCGATGCGCCGGTCGGTCGGGTTGGCGATCGTCACCGTGCGCCCCTCGTCTGCGATCTCGAAGCCCAGCGCATCGTAATCGGCCATGCGCTGATAGAGCTCGGCCTGGGTGGCGATCCAGTAGTTGCTGCGCTCGGCGAGATTGATGCAATAGCGCACGTAGTCGAGCGTACCCTTGCCGGCGTTGACCGACGGATCGCGGGCGAGCTCGGGATGGTACTGGAAGCTGTAGACGCCGTTCTCCAGCCGGTCGTCGGCGCCGTGCCGGCGCGAGTTGCGGCCGGCGAAGATGGTCTCGACCAGCTCGTAGGCCGCATCGTACTCGTGCGTGCGGTCCCAGCCGCGCAACTTGCGCCATTCCTCGGTCGTCGTGACGACGGGACGGAAGGGAAACCAGATGCCAGAGGTGGCGATGGTGCGCCGCACGTCGGTCACGTAGGTGAGCGGCTTGCCGCCGATCGTGCCGCCGACCATGATCTCGGGATCGCGCACGCCGTACTCGATCATGTGATAGTAGCAGAAGGTGCACAGGCCGAGGATCTGCTTGTCCTGGGCGTAGAGGTAATCCATCGCATCGATCGTCTCGGGATGCATGTGGCCGCCGGCATGGCGGCCGCAGGTGCAGATGCGGATGCCGAGGTTGCGGCCGGCATTGGCGACATGCTCGAAGAGACCCTTGCCGAAGATCGCCGTCGGCGGGTCGCCGATCGAGCTGTCGTTGTGCAGCGCCGGCTCGATGAAGCTGTGCTGCGTCGTGCGCGCCACCCAGTCGCGCGCCATCGCCTCGTCGATGTTGGTCGAGAAGGCCGGATCCTCGATGTCGTAGCTCGCCGGGATCAGGTTCTGGATCTGGTAATCGAGGAAGGTGTAGTCGCGCATGCCATGGACGTCGTGGCGGAACGACAGCACGCCGTCGTAGGTCGCGAACGAGCGCAGCCGCGTCTGCCACAGCGGCTCGAGGCCGATCTCCAGCATCAGCCGGCGCAGGAAGAACAGCAGCGTGTCGCCCCAATGCGTCGGGTTGGCCCAGTGGCGCACCGCCTCGACGTTGAGATGGGCCTGCATCATGCCGCCGATCAGCTCCAACGCCTGGTTGGCGATGACGACGGTGCGGTCGGTGAGCACGATTCCCGGGCCGAGCGGATTGACGGTCGCGGTGGTGGCGTCGCCGAGATCGCCCTCGAGCTCCACCAGGTCGGCGAGCGCCCGGCTCTCCGGCAACGGCTCGAGGCGCTGGACGGGATGCCCCTTGTAGCCGCTGACGTAGAGCTCTTCCCAGGCGTCGCCGGCGAACGGCGATCCGGGCCGCCAGCGCCAGCCGGTGTAGCCCTGCACCGGCGCCAGCGTGCTCGATCTCAGTCCGAGCAGACGGGGCGGCAGGTTGGTCTTGCCGGTGACGAACAGCCGGCCATCACCTTGCGCCAGCCAGCGCTCGATCCGCGCGATGGTCCCGGGGGCGAGGTGCCGGGCGTTGGAGATGAGCAGCAGGCGGCAGCGCGCGAGCTGGCTGTCGTCGAGCGCGGCCTCCTCGACCAGACGGTGCTTGAGGTTGCAGCGTGCCAGCAGCAGCCCGGCCGCGTTCGGCGCCAGGTAGGCATACTCGCCTTTCACCCAGGTGCGCGGCAGCCCCCAGGCGTCGGTGAAGGTGTAGGTCTCGCCGCATGCCGCGGCCTCGGCAGCGTAGGCGTCACGGCTGCGTTGGCTGAACAGGACGATGATATCGCTGGGCATGGCACTTCTCCTCCTCCCCAGCTTCGCCGGGGAGGTGTCGCGTCATACGCGACGGAGGGGTCATGAGTCATTGCTGGGAGCGCGCCACTCCTGTGGCGCTCATGCCGATCAAACATCCCATGAGCGCCACAGGAGTGGCGCGCTCCCAGCCGTCCCGCGATGACGCGGGACACCTCCCCAACGTAGTTGGGGAGGCGCTCGATCACTGCATGAACCAGCCGTGGCTCACGACCATCGACTGGCCGCTCAATGCGGTGCTGCCGGCGGCGGCGAAGTAGAGGACGGCGTCGGCGACCTCGTCGGTGGTGGTGAACTGGCCGTCGATCGTGTCCTTCAGCATGATGTTCTTGATCACCTCGGCCTCGCTGATGCCGAACTCCTTGGCCTGCTCGGGGATCTGCTTGTCGACCAGCGGCGTGCGCACGAAGCCCGGGCAGACCACGTTGGCCGCGACGTTGAATTCGGCACCTTCCTTGGCCAGCACCTTGGCCAGCCCGATCAGGCCGTGCTTGGCGGTGACGTAGGGCGCCTTGAGCTTGGAGGCTTCCTTGGAATGGACCGAGCCCATGTAGATCACGCGGCCATACTTGGCGGCGTACATGTGCTTGAGGCAGGCCCTGGTGGTGAGGAAGGCGCCGTCGAGATGGATGGCCATCAGCTTCTTCCAGTCGGCGAAGGGGAAGTCGACCAGGGGCTTCACGATCTGGATGCCGGCGTTGCTCACCAGGATGTCGATGCGGCCGTACTTCGCCATCGTGTCGGCGACGCCCTTCTCGACCTGGCCCTCGTCGACGACGTTCATGGCGACGGCGAAGGCATCGCCGCCTTTGCCCTTGATCTCCTGCGCCGTCGCGTTGGCGGCGTCGAGGTTGAGGTCGGCGATGACCGGGATGCCGCCCTCGGCGGCGAAGCGCACGGCGATCTGCTTGCCGATGCCGCTCGCGGCACCCGTGACGATGGCGACCCTACCTGTGAAGCGGGACATGGCTTTTTCCTTCCGGGAGTGGGTTGAGGCGGAACTGAAGGCGGAAAGTCGACGCGATCATGGCTTGGCGAGGTAGTCGAACACCACCTCGCCGAGGCCCAGCGTCAGGTCGGTGACGAAGTGGCTGGCCGACAGGACCTCGCGCACCGGCAGGCGGGCGACGTCGCACATCGCGTGCTCGAACAGCTGCAGCGCGGCCGGGCCGGTCCACGCACCCTTCAGCGTCACGTCCTCGACGTAGTAGCGCACCAGCTCGCAGATGCGCGGCGTGCAATCGACGTGCGGGATGATCTTGATCATGAAGTTCGGCTTGGCGAGACTCTTCAGCAGCGGCGCATGCTCGAGCTCGCGATGCTTGTAGCCCATGGTGGCGGTGACGCACAGCACCGAGCCGTAGTGCAGGGTGCACACCAGGGTCTCGCTCTCGTGGGCGATTCTCGGGGTGGCGAGCTTCTTGGGAAAGCCCCAGATCTCGCGGCCGCCGGCGATCGGCGAGTTGTCGTCGAGATACATGGCGTGCACGTAGCCGCCTTCCTGCACCGTGCCGTCCTTGGCGGTAAAGCGCACCGGGATCACTTGGCCGGTCTCGGTATAGTCGCCGAAGCCGGTCGAATCGGGCATTCGGATGAACTCGTAGTTCACCGTGTCGCCGACCGGCTCGAGCGGCTCGGGCACGACGGCGCGCAGCACCTCGGGATCGGTCCGGTAGGTGACGACGACGAACTCGCGATTGTAGAACTTGTATGGCCCCCGCGGGTAGGCGGGGTCGTTGAGCGGCATGGCGAACGCCTTGGCGCGGACATCGGCTAGCTTCATCTCTTCGCCTCTTTGGATTCGCGACCCTGGACGGCAAGGTCGAACGTGAAGACGCCATCGGCGCTTTGCGGACGCTGCAGAACCTCGGGATGGCGCAGCGTGCGCTGCATGTCGCTGTAGCCGGATTCCCAATGCTCTTCCATCGTCCGGCGGGAGAACTCGTAATCCTTCGACGAGCCCTCGTAGCGGCGCGCGCGATAGATCGTGTGGATGATGTTGTAGACCTTGGTGTCGGCCTCCTGCGCCAGCAGCTCCGCCTCGGGCGACTGCCGCACCTCGCTCGGCAAGTCGGCCAGGATCTTGGCGGCGGCGCGCCGCACTGCCTGCATGCGGCGGAACTGGTCGGTGCCGGCGCGGGTGCGGCTGGAGAAGCGGATATCCTTCTGGCGGACGTCGACCTCGATCATGTCGCGCGGCAACTCGCCGCGTGCGCTCCACAGATCGACCTGGAAGGCGAGCGTGTCCAGGCGCGGCCGGGCGTCGAGCACCCATTGCAGCGGCGTGTTGGAGACGATGCCGCCGTCCCAGTAGTACTCGCCGTCGACCTCGGTGGCGGGAAAGCCCGGCGGCAGCGAGCCGCTGGCGATCACGTGCTGCGGCCCGATCCGGTGCGTGGTGTTGTCGAAGTAGACGAAGTTGCCGGTCCTGACGTTGGTCGCGCCGACGCTGAAGCGCGTGGCCTTGGCGTTGATGCGGTCGAAATCGACCAGCGTCTCGAGCAGCGTCTTGAGCGGCGCGATGTCGTAGAACGACAGCGTGTCGGGCTTGCCGGATGGCGTGAAGACGGTCGGCGGCACGCGCGGCGTGAAGAAGCCCGGAGCACCCCACATCAGGATGCCGAGGGATCGCCACTGGTTGATCATCGTGTGCACGAAATCGTCGGTGATCTTGTATCCGCGCAGGGGATGAAGCCCCAATGGCGGTTCGGTGACGGTTTCCCAGAAGGTGCGCAGGCGCTCGACCCGGCGTTCCGGCGGGTTGCCGGCGATCAGCGACGAGTTGATGGCGCCGATCGAGATGCCGGCCACCCAGTCGGGATGCAGCCCGGCCTCGGCCAGCGCCTGATAGACGCCGCCCTGGTAGGAGCCGAGGGCGCCGCCGCCCTGCAGCAGCAGCGCGATGCGCTCGAACTCGGGCCGCGCCGGCGCGCCGTTCGGACGGGCGCCCGTCGCCGACGGGGAACTCATGGGCTCTCTCCTCCGCTGCCTGCCTCCGCGAGGATGGTCTGTGCCGTGCCGGCCGGACCATGGCAACGTGGAATCCGACGCGGGATGCCCGAAGCAGGCGGCGTGCCAGAGGCGACAGGTCTCGCTCACTTCGGACAACATGATGTGCACGGCCGTCCGGCAGGCTGTAATCTGCCCCGGCAAGGGGATCTCGTGGGACGCATCCACCGCTACACCGTGTACGGCGATTGCATCGAGAGCGGGTTTTGCCTGGCCACGCTCGGTGCCGCGACGTCCCCTGCCTGTGGCGAGCCCATCCTGCTCGACCACGCCGACGATGATTTCTTCGCCAGCCGGCGACCGGCGTGTCCGGCCGGCGACGAGGACTGGCTGCGACATGCCGTGCTGGCCGACGGCAGCGTCTATATCAGCGACGACGAGGTGTTCGAGACGGTGATCTCGCCCGACGGGCGGAGAATTGCGTGCGCCCGGCGGGGCGACGTCGACGCGCGGTCGTTCGAGGCGTCGCTGCTCAATTTTGCCCTGGGTGCATCGCTGACCCTGCGTGGCGAGGAGCCGCTGCACGCCACCGTCGTCGGGCTGCCGGGCCAGGCGATCGGCCTGCTCGGGACCAGCGGCGCCGGCAAGTCGACCCTGGCGGCCTGGCTGGTGGCCGAGGGTGCCGATCTGGTGACCGACGACATGCTGCGCATTGCCTTTGTTGGCGGTCGTGCGCTCGCCCATCCCGGACCTCATCGGCTGAAGCTGTTCGACGAGCCGGCGCGCCGCTTGCTACCGGGCGCGGCCGCGAGAGGACGTTTCTCCGCCCTGAGCGGCAAGGTTCTGATCGAGCCGCACGCGACTGTGGCGAGGGGGGATCCGCGTCCGCTGGCCGCCCTGTTCCTCCTGGCTGGTGCCGACGGGCGGTCCCCGGCTCGTCCCACCGCCCGCCGCGTGACCGGTTCGGAGCTGATCAGGCTCCTGATCGCCTCGGCGATGGACATTCGCAACGCCGCGCCGGCGCGGCTGGCGCGGCAGCTGCGCTTCGCCAAGCGCATTGCCGGCATCCTGCCGGTCTACGAGCTCTGCTATCGGCGCGACTACGATGCGCTCGCCGCCGTCGCCGACGCGATCCGGCGCACCATCCGGTCATGACAGGGCTCTCGGCCTTTCTTGCCTTGCCGGGCGGCGATCGTCGACTGCTGCTGCGCGCCCTTATGACGCTCGCCGGCGTGCGTCTGGCGCTTTGCGTGCTGCCGGTGGATCGCCTGCGCCGCCCGCTCGGCCGCGCGCGGCGCCATGCCCGGCCAGCCGAGCGGATCGCCTGGGCTGTGCGGGCCGCGTCGCGTCGCCTGCCGGGCACCACCTGTCTCGCCTCCGCTCTTGCCGCGCAGCGCCTGCTGGCGCGTGAGGGCCACGACTGCCAGCTCACGATCGGCGTCGCGCGTAGCGAGCGCGGGCTGGCCGCCCATGCCTGGGTGGTGCGTGACGGCGTCACCCTGGTGGGCGGCGAGGAGAGCGCCGGCTACAAGCCGCTGTTGGCCTGGTCGGCGGAAGCCGCCGCGCGGCCGGACGGCGCAGCACGCGACCGGTCCTGAACGTGTTCGCTGCTCTCGTCGACAGCGATGCATCGGCGATCGCGACGGGCGGTCTTGCCGAACACGTCGTTCAGGTGCGCTCCCGGCAACCGCATGTCGTGCTGCTGAGCACCCTGCCCACCGGACGCGCCGACCCCGAGGCTACCGGCATCGTGCAGCTCGCGGGTCGCTACTGGCTGGCCGGCCGCATCCGGCTCGATGCGCGCCACGCCCTACAGGACAAGCTCGCGCAGCAGACCGGAGAGCGCCATCGCGGAGAGAGCGACGCGCTGCTCTGCCTGCATGCCTATGCAACGTGGGGCGAGGCCTTCATCGAGCAGCTGGCGGGCGACTTCTGCTTTGCCTTGTGGGACGACGACCGGCGACGCCTCGTCTGCGCGCGCGATCGGCTGGGTGTCCGGCCGCTGTTTCAAGGGCGCGCCGGCAACCGTGGGCTGATGGTGAGCGATTCGCTCGGCTGGCTCGCCGAGCGGCTCGCCATCGGCCGCGACCTCGACGATTTCTGGGTCGCCGACTTCCTGTGCACAGGCTACAGCCGCGACGCCGACCGGACGGCCTATCGAGCGATCAGCCGGCTGGCGCCAGCGCACATTCTCGTCTTCTCCAATTGCGAGGCTGTGGTACGGCGCTATTGGCGGCTCCAGATCGACGAGCCCCTGCAATTGCGCGAACGCGGCTACGTCGAACGCTTCCTCGACGTGATGGCACGGGCGATCGCCGACCGGCTGCCGGACGGACGCGTCGGCATCGCGATGAGCGGCGGTCTCGATTCGACGACGCTGGCGGCCTGCACCGTCCAGGCAAGCGGCGATCCGGCGCGCGTCGTCGCCGAGTGCTTCCACTACGAGACGGCGATGCATGACGACGAGAAGCGCTTCGCCACGCTGGTCGCCCGCCGTCTCGGCATCGAGCTCGAGCTGCGCGTCGCCGACGATCTCGCCTACGATCCGGCATGGCGCACGCGGGGGATTCGCCTGGCCGAGCCATCGCTGTCGATGGCGCGCGCCGAGCCCGACCGGCGAATGGCTTTCGTCCAGGCTGACCTGGCGCCCGTCTGGTTCTTCGGCGAAGGACCGGACAATGCGCTGGTCTACGAGCGCAACGCCTACCTCGCCTGGCTGCTCGGGCGGCGCGACTGGCCGCGCCTCGCCGCGGCGACGCTTTCCAGCCTGCTGGCCAAGGGACTCGACGGCTGGGGGGCGACCCTGGCACGCCTCGGCGGCCGGCGATCCGTCGCGGCAGGGTCGCAGGCCGTGCCAGCCTGGCTCGATCGTGGTCTCGTCGAGGCGCTGAGACTGGAAGAACGGCTGGCCGACAAAAAGACGGCGGACAAGCCTCATCCGTGGCATCCCGAGGCGATCGCCTCGTTCAACGATGCGATCTGGCCCAGCCTGCTCGAGGAGTTCGATTTCGATGCAGCCCTGTCGCCGGTCGTCTGGCGCCATCCCTACCTCGATCTCCGCGTGCTGGAATTCCTGCTGTCGGTTCCGCCCGTGCCGTGGGCGCGACGCAAGCTCCTGATGCGCCGGGCCATGCGCGATCGCCTGCCGCGCGCTGTGCTCGAGCGCCGCAAGGCGCCGCTGGCGCAATCGCCGCTCGTCGACCCGTTGCGTCGGCATGGCTTGCCCGGCTTGTCGCCGAACGGCCAGCTTGCCCGCTTCGTCGATGTCCGCCGGCTTCCTGCAGCTGCCGATTGCCCGGCCAGCGATCTCGGCCGGCTGCTTGCCGTGCACACGTTCGATCGCTGGCTTTCGAGCTAGCCGGCTTGCGTCGACCCGGCTGGGCCGGTAGGGAGCCCCCAACAGTCAATCGGGGAGAAGCGGGCGATGGCGAGCGCCTTGAGTCCGTCGACGGTCGTCAGGCGATCGGATAACCAGGTGTTCTGCGTTCTCGACGACGAGGTTGCCCTGCTCAACCTCGATCGCGCCCACTATTTCGGGCTGAACGAGACTGGTGCCCACATCTGGCAAAGCCTGGAGACGCCGCGGTCGGTCGCCGACCTGTGCCGGGATGTTCTCGCTCATTTCGAGGTCACCGACGATGCCTGCCGCAAGGACGTGCTGGACTTTCTCGCCAGCATGCAGGAAGCAGGCTTGATCGAGACGGTCGACTGACGACCAGAAACCAGTTGCGTGCTCACTGCAATATGCACAGTATTGGCTCGTGGAACGCAGGCGATCGCCGCGCGCGCCGATCAATTGAAACAATGGGTCGAACCATGGAAGCCCAGCACCAGGAACAAGCGGCCTCTGCCAACGAGGCCAAGGTCGTCCGGAAGCCCTACCAGGCGCCGATTCTCGTCCCCTGGGGATCCCTGCGCGATGTGACCCGCGCCGTCGCTGCGCAAGGCGCTTCGGATGGCGGATCCAAGGCGAACAAGCGCGGCACGCGCTGATGGCGGCGGCTGGCGTGATGCCGGCCGGCAGGATCGTCGTCGTTCGATAAGGTTGGAGATTCGATCGAGCAAGAGGCTATCTCGGCAGGAGTTGGCGTGATGGCGGCGCCGAAAGCACACGCGGCCGGCGCCGAGCTCGACACGTTGTGCCTGCTGGTGCGGCCAAGGCCCGACCTCGTCCGGGTTGCGCGGGCGCTGGAGGCAGGGGTGGACGTCGCGGCCTTGTACCGGCTCGCCGCCGACCACAGGGTTCGTCCCAGGACGATCGAAAGTCTTGGCCTGCTGTCCGCGCTCGAGCTTCCCGAGGCGACGAAGTCATCGGTCGAGGCCTTCCGTCGGCTCCACAGCGTGCGCGTGCTGTCGCTGGTCCAGGAGCTGCGCCGTCTGGGGGCTGCCCTGGCGTCGAGCGGTGTGCCTTTTGCGACCTTCAAGGGGCCGGCCCTGGCGGCCCGGCTGTACGGCGACGCGGCGGGTCGCGAATACAGCGACATCGACCTGATCGTCCCGCGCGCGCACTTCGAAGGCGCAGAGCGAACCCTCGCCGCGCTCGGCTATCGCGGCGTCCAGGGCGACCGCGCCTTCCGGCGGGCCTTTCTCGCTCATTTGCGGCAATGCGCGTTCGCCCATCCCGACGTCGATGCGACCGTCGACCTGCATTGGGATTTTTGCGGCATCCATCTGCCCTTCCCGCTGTCGCCCGACGAGATCTGGGAGCTGTTGGAGCCATTCGCCATCGGCGGCGCGTCCGTGCCGACGATCGGCGGCCGGAACCTCGCTCTGCTGCTGGCCGGTCACGGCACCAAGGAGGCATGGCGCAGCCTCGATTGGATCTGCGACGTCGCCATGCTGATCGATCGCTGTCCCGATCTCGACTGGTCGGAAATCCACCAGCGCGCTCTCCTGCGCCGCTGCGGCGACACGGTGCTGCTCGCCTGCACCCTGGCGGAGCAGCTCCTGGGCACGCCGCTGCCCGCGCCGCTGGCGCGGCCGCTCGCCGCGAGCACGCGCGTGCCGCGTCTCGCCGGCGCGCTGATCGCCGAGCTGCGACAGGGCCGTTCGCCGTCGCAGCTGCGCGAGGGCGTCACCGACCTCGATCTGTGCGAGACCGCGGGCGCCCGCATCAAGGCCGTCATGACTCTCGCGCTCTTGCGCACGGCCGGTGACTACGAAGCGCTGCCGCTGCCGCAGCCGATGTGGCCGCTCTATCACGCCATCCGCCCGTTCCGCCTCGCCGGCAAGGCGCTGGCTTCGCTCGCCGCTCCACCGAAGCCGTCGCGGTAGGGCGCCCTTTCCACTCCAGCAAGAAACCGGCGGTTCGCCGCCAGTTTCTTGACACGGTGGGTCGGCCGTCGGGCCGGTGGGGAACTCCTCCCTAGAGAAGCTGCTACGGAGTGGACACAACTCGAATCCCTCCGCCGTAGGACAGGCTGTCGAGCTTGCACTCGTGTCCTCCCTGCGCGAAGCGCCGGGAGGACAGCATGATGCGTGAATCCGGCAGCGAATGCCCTGCCCGATTACGGGCGAGGGCCATGAATCCTACTCGGCCGCCACCGCGTAGCGCAGGTCGGGCAGGGCGTGCGAGCGGTCGATGGCGGCCCCGGCGTCGAATGCCTTGAGCGCGGGCATCACCTTGCCGGCGAACAGCCGCATGTTGCGCGCCGCCTCCTCGTGCGGCATGCCGGCGTAGGAGAACACGCCGACGAAGCCCGAATTGTTGGTCTGCTTGTGGATCGTCATGATCTTCTCGTGGACCTGCTCGGGCGTGCCGTAGACTTGCAGGTCGGCGAAGAACTCGATCGCCTTCTGGTCGCCGTAGACCGCGAGCTTCTCGTTCATCTTGGCGTAGTACTCGTAGCCGCGCTGGTTCTTCATGTGGGCGCCGGCGAACTGGTAGTGGTCGAGCACCGTGCGGTAGTAGCCCCCGATGTAGCGCATCGCCATCTCGCGCGCCCGCTCGGCACTCTCGTCGACGAAGATCCAGCCGGCCGAGATCGGCTGCGGCGCGTCGGTGCCGTTGATCTCGCGGTAGAGCTGGTTGTACTCGGCGAGCTCCTTCTCGACCTCGCGCCACGGCTTCTGCGGGATGATCAGGAGGCCGACGCCCAGCCGGGCCATGATCCGCGCGCTCTCGGGGCTGACTGCGGCGGCGTAGCTGCGGCCGCGGAAGCTCTTGTACGGCGCCGGCCGGATCGGCGTCGGCGGCTGGCGGTAGTGCTTGCCGTCGTATTCCATGATGCCGGTCTCGAGGCCGCGGAGCAGGGCCTCGCCGTACTCGACAAAGGTCTCGCGGCTGTCGCCCATGTCGAGGCGGAAGCCCTCGAACTCGACCTTGCCGGCGCCCCGGCCGAGGCCGAGGATCATGCGGCCGCCGGACAGATGGTCGAGCATCGAGATCTGCTCGGCCACGCGCATCGGGTCGTGCCACGGCAGCACCACCACCATCGAGCCCAGCCGCACATGCCGCGTCCGGCCGGCCATGTAGGACAGGAACTGCACCACGTCGGGACACATCGTGTAGTCGGTAAAGTGGTGCTCGACCGACCAGATCGAATCGAAACCGAGCGGCTCGGCCATGTCGGCCAGCGCCAGCTCGTTGAGATAGATCTGGTGGTCGCTTAGCGCGCGGCCCGTATTCTGGAAGACGGCGGCCATTCCGACGTGCATCGTGCATTTCCTCCCGGCATTGCCGGCCTGATGAACGGCAACATGGTAAACGCTGGTTCACCGGCTTGGGAAGAGGGCGTCCGGCGGCGCGGCCCGGGAAGGCAAGGGAACTTGAAACTGCCAGAATCGTTCGACATATCCAGATGATGCGCACCTTCTTCACGGCCTTGCTGGCCGCCGTCCTCCTCGCGTTCGCTGCGCCTGTGCCGGCGCAGGCGCAGATCGGGGTCCCCGAGCTGGAGAAGTATTTCAACTCGATCCGCACCATGAAGGCGCGCTTCGTGCAGAGCAATCCCAACGGTTCCGTGGTGCAGGGCACGCTCTACCTGCGCCGGCCTGGCCGCATGCGCTTCGAGTACGACGCCCCCTCCCAACTCAAGATCGTGGCCGACGGGTATCAGGTGACGATGTGGGATCCGGCGACGCGCGACTTCGGGCAGTGGCCGATCGGCTGGACGGCGGCGACATTCCTGGTCCGGGAAAACCTGTCGCTGTCGGGCGACCTGCGCGTCGAGAAGATCGACCGCGTAAATGGCCTGCTCGAGTTCACCATGTCCCAGGCGCGAAAGCCGCAGGAGGGCAAGGTGATCGTGCGGCTGGCCGAGAATCCCATGCTGCTGCGCGGCTGGACGATCATCGACAGCCGCGGCAACCAGGTCACCGTGTCGCTGAACGACATGCAGACCGGCCTGCAGCTCGCCGATTCGCTGTTCAAGAACGACAGTCCCGATCCCGCGTCGATTCGGCGTCAGCCCAACTGACGCGCTATAACCCCCGCATGAACAGAAACGGGTGCGGGGGCCAAGGACAGTGACCGGGGTGACGGTGCGGGCCTCGACCGAGGCCGATGTCGCACGCTGCATGGAAATCTATCGCCATCACGTGCTGCACGGCACGGCGTCCTTCGAGATCGATCCGCCCGATCTCGCCGAGATGAAGCGCCGCCGCGCCGCCGTGCTGGACCTCGGCCTGCCCCACTTGGTGGCCGAGCGCGGCGGCCGCGTCCTGGGCTACGCCTATGCCGGCAACTGGCGGCCGCGACCGGCGTACAGGTACTCGGTCGAGGACTCGATCTATATCGACAACGACGCCATAGGCCAGGGCGTCGGCAAGGCACTGCTGCCGGTGCTGATCGAGCAGTGCACGGCCGCCGGGAAGCGCCAGATGGTCGCGGTGATCGGCGATTCGGCGCAGACGCCATCGATCCGCCTGCACGCCGCCTGCGGCTTCGAGATGGTGGGCACGCTGAAGAACATCGGCTTCAAGTTCGGCCGCTGGCTCGACAGCGTGATGATGCAGCGCGCTCTGGGCGATGGCGCGGCCGCGCCGTAGCCATGCGCGAGTGGCTGAGAAACCTGCCGCCGAACGTCCAGGGCGCCTTCTGGCTGGTGACGGGCGGCTTCATCTTCACCGTGACCAGCGCCATGATCCGGCTGCTGTCGACCCAGATCGAGAGCGTGCAGACGGCGTTCTTCCGCGCCGTCATCTCGCTCGTCATCCTGTTGCCCATCATCGCCGCCGGCAAGGTCAAGCCGTGGCAGAGCAAGCGCATCGCCGGCCATTTCTGGCGAACCTTCATGGGCACGCTGTCGATGGTGCTGGGCTTCTACGCCGTGGCGATGCTGCCGCTTGCCGACGCCACTGCCATCGCCTTCTCGCAGCCGCTGTTCTCGGTGGTCGTCGCTGCCCTGATCGCCGGGGAGAAGGTGCGCTGGCGGCGCTGGACCGCCACCATCGTCGGCTTCCTCGGCGTTCTGGTGATGGTGCGGCCGGGCGAGGGCAGCCTGCAGGCGGGTGCGCTGGTGGCGCTGGCCAACGCCGCCACCGTGGCGCTCTCGATCCTGCTGGTGAAGCGGCTCTCCGATTCGGAGACGCCGCTCATGATCCTGACCCAGTTCGCCATCTTCTCGACCATCCTCCTGTTGCCGCCAGCGCTCTGGGTGTGGCGCTGGCCCGACGCGTGGGGATGGGTGCTGGCGGTCGGGGTCGCCCTGACGGCGACGGTCGGCCAGTACTTCTGGGTGCAGGCCTTCAAGGCCGGCGAGATGTCGGCAGTGGCGCCCTTCGAGTACCTGCGCCTGCCCTTCGCGGTGTTCGTGGGCTGGTTGCTGTGGGACGAGATCCCGGTGATCTGGACCTATGTCGGCGCCGCCATCGTCATTGCCTCGGCGCTCTACATCGCCCATCGCGAGCACCAGCTCGCCAAGGAGCGCCGGCTGCGCGAGCAACAGGCGGCGTCGATCAAGCCGCCTTCTGCTTGAGCAGCCAAGCGCGCGCCCGCTCGCGATGCGCCTCGGTGATGTGCGTCCGCGCGGCAGTGAAGGCGGCGAGCAGCACCGCCGCGTCGTCGGTGAAGCCCAGCCCGAGGAACAGGTCCGGGATTGCGTCGATCGGCAGCACGAAATAGGCGAGGGCGCCCAGCAGGGTGGCCCGGATCGCCATCGGCGTCGCCGAATCGGTGGCGCAATGGAAGGCGGCCACGGCCTCCTCGGTGAAGGGCACGCGGCCCAGGGTCTGTCGCGCCTTGCGCCAGAAGCCCTGCTGCACCATCGCCTCGTTCCGGGCATATCCGCCAGCGTCGCTCATGTCCCCGTAGTTGGTCGGCCGGGGCCGGCTTGGCAAGAGGGCGGAGCGTGGTAAAAACCGGGCTGCAGGGAGACAAACGGATGAACGTCAAAGGGCAGGCTGCCATCGTGACCGGTGGCGCGTCGGGATTGGGGGGCGCCACGGCGTCGGCGCTGGCGGCGGCAGGCGCCAGGGTCGCGATCTTCGATCTCCAGGACGAGTTGGGGAACGCCAAGGCGGCGGAGATCGGCGGCCTCTTCGTCAAGACCAACGTCGCCGACGGGCCCGGCACGGAGGCCTCGATCAAGACGGTGGTCGAGAAGCTCGGCGTGCCGCGCGTGGTGGTCAATTGCGCCGGCATCGGACGGGCCGCCCGCACGGTGTCGAAGTCGGCGCCGCACGATCTCTCCCTGTTCTCCCAGGTGATCCAGGTCAACCTGATCGGCACCTTCAACGTCATCCGGCTTGCCGCCTTCGCCATGGGCCAGTCCGAGCCGATGGACGACGGCGAGCGCGGCGTCATCGTCAACACGGCATCGGTGGCGGCCTTCGAGGGCCAGATCGGCCAGGCGGCCTACTCTGCGTCGAAGGGCGGCGTGGTCGGCATGACCCTGCCGATCGCGCGCGATCTCGCGGGCCTCGGCATCCGCGTCTGCACCATCGCGCCCGGTCTGTTCCTGACACCGATGATGATGGGCCTGTCGGCCGAGGCCCAGAAGAGCCTCGGCGCCCAGGTTCCCTTCCCCTCGCGCCTGGGCGATCCCAAGGAATATGCCCAGCTCGCCATGCAGATCGTCGAGAACCACATGCTGAATGGCGAGGTCATCCGCCTGGATGGCGCCATCCGCATGGCGCCCCGATAGGCGGGGGCGGGCCGCCATGCGTTGGCTGGGATTGACCGCGCTCGCGGCCACCATGGCCGCGCTGTCCGGGCCGGCGATGGCCGAGGCCCGCTGGCTCGGCTGCAAGTACACCGACACGAGGCGCGGCGTGACGCATCAGTTCGCCATGATGTTCGACGATCTGCGCAACGTCGCGTACTTGCTCGATGTCGGCCGGCTCGTCGAAGGCAGCCAGACCAGCATCACCTATCAGGCCCTCAGGACGCGCTTCCCTGCCTTTCTCCTCACCTACAACAGGAACGACGGCGCGCTCTCGGTCACGCCGCTCGAGGGGACCGCGGGCGGCATCCTGACCGGCGACTGCCGGCGCATTACCCGGCCGCCCGGTGTGCAGGACCCATAGGCCGGGTTCTACTTGTAGAGATCTGCGAAACGCTCGCAGCGCAGGTCGGCGATGCTGTTCTCGGTCGCCTGCTGGCCGGGCGTCGTCTGGCCGTTGCAGGTGAAGCGGATCCTCAGCGACTTCACCTCCCTGTCGGGCATGCCGAAGATGTAGGCCATCGCCGGCACCTGGCAGCGCGTGGAGGAGTCGCCGCAGATATCGCGCACCTGCTGCGTGACGTCGATCGTCCTGCCGGCGCCGCCGGAGCCCCAGCTCGCCTCGAGGATCTGGATGTTGCGCGGCACCAGCGGCTGCTGGGCGACGCAGGCCATCCTGATCTTGAGCCCCTGCGGCGCCACCGCCGACATCACGAAACGTTGCGGCTGGCAGGTCCACACCACCGTCAGGCGCTTGTCGAGGTTGGGCCTGGGGTCGTTGTAGTTGGCGGCGTTGGCGAAGACGTCGCATTCGTAGCCGTTGGGGCAACTCACCAGGCTGGTGACGTCGGCCCGCGGCCCGTCGACCGGCAGGCCCCAAAAGGCACGCTGCAACGCAGCCGTCGACTGGACCCGCTGATAGCTCTCGCAAGCCACGAGCGTGGCGATGCAGAGACCAGCCAGGATGATTAGGCGACCCCAAGCCATGATTACCCCGATTGCCCCTTATTGTCGCCGAGACCCTAATCCGCGCGCCGCCTGTGGGCAACGGGACAAGTGGGCCCGCACCCCGGCCGGGGCTGCTATAGTCGGCCCATGACCGACACAACCCTCCCCGATCGTCTTTCGACCAATCCCAAGAGCCCCCATTATGACGAGGCACTGCTGGCCCGTGGAATCGGCATCCGGTTCGACGGCCAGGAGAAGACCAATGTCGAGGAGTACTGCGTGAGCGAGGGCTGGATCAGGGTCGCCGTCGGCAAGACGCTCGATCGCAAGGGCAACCCGCTCACCATCAGGCTCACCGGCAAGGTCGAGCCCTATCTCGAGAAGCCATGACCGTGGTGATCCCATGCCCTTGCGCAGACAGGTTCTCGCGGCAACTGCCGCCCTCGCGGCCCTGCCCGCCGGCGCCCAGCCGATGAAGATCCGTCTCGGCACGGCAACGCCGGGCGGCGGATTCCCGGTCTACGGCGCGGCCTTCGTCGAGGGCGTGCGGCGCGTCGATCCCACGCTCGAGATCGAGGCGATCAATACCAAGGGCAGCACCGAGAACGTGCCCATGCTGGAGGCGGGCGCCCTCGACATCGCCCTGATCCAGGGCGAGGTGGCGCACGAATCGCTCGCCGGCATCGGCCGGCCGCCGGCCGACCTTCGGATCGTCACCGCGATGTACCCCACCGCCGGCATGTTCGTGGTGCGGGCCGATTCGCCCTATCGCAGCATCGCCGATCTCCTGGGCAAACCGGTGGCCTGGGGCGCCCAGGGCTCCGGCCTCGTGATCCTCGGCCGCTACGCCATGGACGGGCTGGGCTACGACGCGGCCAAGGACTTCCAGCCGATCTACCTCGAGCGCGCCGGCGACGGGCCGGCCATGGTACTCGACGGCCGGGCGGCCGCCCTGTGGGGCGGCGGCGCCGGCTGGCCGGGCTTCATGGCCATCGCCAGGAGCGAACCGGGCGCGCGCTTCATTGCCCCCGATGCCGACGGCATCCGGCGCATCCTGGGCAAGCATGGCTTTCTCAAGGAAGTGACGCAGCCCGCCGGCAGCTTTCCCGGCCAGGCTGCCGCCATCCCCTCGGTCGGCTCGTGGAGCTTCGTGATGGCGCGGCCGGGCCTCGACGACACGGTCGCCTATCGCCTGGCCGGGGCGCTGGGAGAGCTGGCCAAGGTCGGCAATGCGCCACCCCAGCTGGTCGACACCACGCCCGCCAACACCGTCGAGGTGGCGCCGTCCGGGCGGCTGCATCCCGGGGTGGTGCGCTATCTGAAAGAGGCAGGGCTGATGTAGGGACCCGCTTTCCCGGCTGCGACCTCATCGCCGGGAGCGCTTCGCCCACAAGCACAAGCTTTTCGGCTTTCCTTCTCAGCTTCGCTGCACGGGATTCTCATGTTCCTCTCCGCCCGCGTATCGGGGGGAGAGGCTAGGAGAGGTGGGTCATGAGGCCGTTGCCCAGGAGGCGACCAATAGCAATCCAATGTGCGAGCGCCAATGCCTTGGCAACGACCCACCTCTCCTCCCCCACGCTGCGCGCGGGGCCCCTTCCTCTCCCCCCGCTACGCGGGCGGAGAGGACTCAATGAACTACGCCACCGAATCGATGAACCTGGCCAGCGCCACGTCCTTGTCGCTGAGGCCGCCGGCGTCGTGGGTCGAGAGCACGATGTCGACGCGGTTGTAGACGTTCGACCATTCGGGATGGTGGTCGGCCTTCTCGGCGGCCAGCGCCACCCTGGTCATGAAGCCCCACGCCTGGTTGAAGTCGGCGAACTTCAGGCTGCGCTGTATGGCGTCGCGGCCGGGAACCTCCTTCCACTCCGTGAGCGCGGCGAGGGCGGCGGCGCGGGCCGTTCCGGTGAGCTTGGCGGTCATGGGTCCTCCTGCTGTGGCGCGAAGCTTGCCTCATTCGCACCCATGAGCCTAGGCTCCGCAAGCTTCAGGAGGGACTCGTGAAATTGATCCGCCGCACCGCAATCCTGGCCGCCGCGTCGCTCGCGCTGGCGCCGCCGGCCTTCGCCCAGAAGAGCGCCGACACTCTGCGCATCCAGTTCGTCGACGCCGTGCCCAATCTCGACATGTACTTCAACAGCCAGCGCACCGGCCTGATCCTGGCGCACCACGCCTGGGACATGCTGGTCCATCGCGATCCGGCGACCTTCGAGATCAAGCCGGCGCTCGCCACCGACTGGAAGTTCGCCGAGGACAACTCGCTCGACCTCACGATCCGCCAGGGCGTGAAGTTTCACGACGGCAGCACGCTCAGCGCCGACGACGTGGTCTACACCATCAACATGGTGGCCAACCCGGACAGCAAGGTGGCGACGCCGTCCAACTATGCCTGGATCGACAAAGCCGAGAAGACCGGCGACTACGGCGTACGCATCAAGATGAAGCGGCCGACGCCGGCGGCGCTCGAGTACCTCGCCATGGTGACGCCGATCCATCCCAAGGCCTACCGCGAGAAGGTCGGCCCGGAAGGCTTCGCCGCCAAGCCGGTCGGCGCCGGCCCTTACAAGATCGTCAAGAACGAGCAGGGCAAGGAGGTCGTGTTCGAGCGCTTCGACGATTACTGGGCGGGCTCGCCCAAGGGCAAGCCGGCGATCAAGACCCTGCACGTGCGCTTCGTGCCAGACCTCGCCACCGAGGTCACAGAGCTGCTTGCCCAGCGCACCGACTGGATCTGGAACATCAACCCGGACCAGATCGAGAGCATCAACAAGATGCCGCACCTGCAGGCCGTCCGCCAGGAGTCGATGCGCGTCGGCTACCTGTCGATCGATGCTGCAGGCCGCACCGGCAAGGACAATCCCTTGACCAAGCTCAAGGTGCGCCAGGCGATCTGGCACGCCATCGATCGCCAGGAGATGGCCAACAGGTTGATCACCGGTGGCAGCCGCGTGCCGCCGGCGCCGTGCTTCCCGACTCAGTTCGGCTGCGACGCCGATGCCGCGGTGAAGTACGCCTATGATCCGGCCAAGGCCAAGGCGCTGCTGGCCGAGGCAGGCTTCGCCAACGGCTTCGACATCGAGCTGGTGACCTACGTCGCGGTGACGTCGTGGACCGCAGCCATCCAGAACTACCTGCAGGCGGTGGGCATCCGCGCCAAGATCACGCAGATGCAGGTCGCGCCGGCGATCCAGAAGTCGATGCGCGGCGAGACGCCGCTGTTTCACGGCAGCTGGGGCAGCTACTCGATCAACGACGTGTCGGCGATCTTCCCGGTGATGTTCGGCAAGGACGAGAATTACAACTACGCGCGCGATCCTGAGCTCGAGAAGCTGGTGGCCGAAGGCGGCAACACCTCCGACCCGGCCGTCCGCAAGAAGGCCTACTCCGCTGCCGTCAAGCTGATGACCGAGAACGCCTACTGGCTGCCGCTGTTCACCTACGTGAATGCCTACGCCTTCTCCAAGCAGCTCGAGTTCAAGACTTTCCCCGATGAGCTGCCGCGCTTCTACTTCGCGAAGTGGAAGTAGCTACGGCACCAGCAGGCACTCCACTCCACCGGCCGGCCGCGGCTTGAGCGGCGGCGTCTCCGTCGAGCAGCGCGGCTCGGCGATCGGGCAGCGCGGGTGGAAGCGGCAGCCGGGCGGGATGTTGGCCGGGTCGGGCAGGATGTCGCCGAGGCCGACATCGGGCACGCCGAGGCCCGGCTCGGGCGTCAGCACGGAGGCGAGCAGCGCCTTGGTGTAGGGATGCTCGGGCGTGCGGAACAGGGTCTCGGTCGGCGCCCGCTCGACGAAGCGGCCGAGATACATCACCGCGACCTCGCTCGCCACGTGCTCGACCACCGCGAGATTGTGGCTGATGAACAGGTAGGTGAGGCCGAGGTCGCGCCTGAGCTCGGCCAGCAGGTTGAGGATCTGGGCCTGCACCGAGACGTCGAGCGCCGAGGTCGGCTCGTCGCACACCACGATGCGCGGGCGCAGCACCAGGGCGCGCGCGATGGCGACGCGCTGGCGCTGGCCGCCGCTCAGCTCGGTCGGGCGGCGCTGGCCCATCTCGCTCGACAGGCCGACCCGCGCCAGCATCTCGTCGACGCGGCGCGCTGTCTCGGCGCGCGCGAGATCGCCCTGCGCCTCGAGCGGCATGGCGACGATGTCGCGCACCCGCGCCAGCGGGTTGAGCGACGCGAAAGGGTCCTGGAACACCGGCTGGATCAGGCGAGCGCGCGCCCGCCGGTCCATCGCGGTGACGCGCTGGCCTTCGACGGCGATCTCGCCGGCCGTCGGCTCGAGCAGTCCCAGGATCAGGCGGGCGAGGGTCGACTTGCCGCAACCCGACTCGCCCACGATGCCGAGCACGCCGCCGGTCGGCACGGTGAAGGAAACGTCGTCGACCGCCACGACGTGGCGGTCGGCACCCAACAGGCCGCCTTTGACGCGGAAGGTCCGGCGCACCCGGGCGACCTCGATCGCGTTCGCGCTCATGCCGGCAGCCGGCAGAGGAATTCGTGGGTCGGCCCGGCGGCGTGGCGCGGGATCGTGCCGCTGCAGGTCGCGTCGGCGAAGTCGCAGCGCTCGCGGAAGGCGCAGCCTTCGAAGCCCGGCATGACGCGCGGCACTGTGCCGCGAATCGAGCCCAGCGGCTCGTCGCGCCTGATGCGGCCTGGCACCGGCACGCAGCGCAGCAGGCCTTGCGTGTAGGGATGGCGCGGTCTGGCGAACAGCTCGGCGGTCGCCGCGCTCTCGACCACCTCGCCGGCATACATCACCGACACGCGATGGGCGACGCGGGCCACGATGCCGAGATCGTGGGTGATCAGCAGCATGCCGAGGCCGAGATCGCGCTGAAGCTGGGCGAGCAGGCGCAGGATTTGCGCCTGCACCGTGACGTCGAGCGCCGTCGTGGGCTCGTCGGCGATCAGCAGCCTGGGCTCGCACATCAGCGCCATGGCGATCATCACCCGCTGGCGCAGGCCGCCCGACAGCTGGTGGGGGAACTGGCCAAGCCGGAGACCGGGCGCGGTGATGCCGACGCGCGCCAGCAGGTCGGCGGCGCGGTCGGTGGCGACGCGCTGGCTGGCGCGGCGATGGCGGCGCAGCACCTCGGTCATCTGCGAGCCCACCGTGTAGGCGGGATTGAGCGAGGTCATCGGCTCCTGGAAGATCATGGCCATCCGGTTGCCGCGCAACTGGGCCATGCCCGAGTCGGAAAGACCCAGCAGGTCCTGGCCCTCGAAGGCGAGCCGCTCGGCTCGCCGCCGCGCGCCGCGCGCCAGCAGGTTCATCACGGCGAGCGCGGTCACCGACTTGCCGCAGCCCGATTCGCCCACCAGGCAATGGGTCTCGCCGCGTTCGACGGCGAGCGAGGCGCCGCGCACCGCTGCGGTGCGGCCGCCGAAGCTCACCTCGAGCCGGTCGACCTCGAGCAGCGCGCTCAAGGGTCGGATCTCGTGCCGAACATGTCGCGCAGGCCGTCTCCCAGGAGATTGATGCCGAGCACGAGCACGAACAGGGCCACGCCGGGGATCACGATCACCCACGGGCTGAAGAACATGTAATCCTTGGCCTCGGCGATCATCAGGCCCCACGATGGCAGCGGCGGGGGCACGCCCAGCCCGAGGAAGGAAAGGGCAGCCTCGAGCAGGATGGCGAGCGCGACCTCGAGCGTCGCCACGACGACGAGATGGCTCGCGATGTTGGGCAGCACCTCGCGCACGAGGATGCGAAAGCGAGAGCAGCCGGCGCACCAGGCGGCGGCGACGAAATCGAGATGGCGCACCTGCATGGTGGTCGAGCGCGCCACCACGGCGAAGCGATCCCACAGCAGCAGGCCGAGGATCAGCACCAGCAGCGTCATCGAGCTGCCGAGCAGCGCGACCACGGCCAGCGCCACCAGCACGACCGGGATGGAGAGCCGCGTGGTGATGGCGAACAGCACGGCGTCGTCGACGCGCCCGCCGACGAAGCCGCCCAGCACGCCGAGCGTGATACCGATCAGGCCGGACACGATCGTCACCGTGATGCCGATCAGCATCGAGATTCGGCAGCCCCAGATCAGGCGCGAGAGATAGTCGCGACCGAGCTGGTCGGTGCCGAGGAAATGCCCGGGTACGTGGCCCTCCATCCAGAACGGCACCAGCAGGCGCTTGCCGAGATCCTGGGCGAACGGATCGTACGGCACCAGCCATGGGGCGAAGACGGCGCAGATCGAGGCAATGCCGACGATGGCCGCGCCGAACCAGGTGGCGAGGCTGCGCCAGCCGCGCCGGGGGCCGGCAGTCACGGTGGCGACGTTCATTTCTGTGGGCTCACGTGTCGCTCGCCTAGGGGCCGCGCAGGCGTGGATCGAGGACGGCGTTCATGAGGTCGGCCAACGTGGTGAGCGCGACGTAGATCACCGCCAGCACCAGCACGACCGCCTGCACGACCGGAAAATCGTTCTTGCCGATGCTTTCCCAGGCGAGGAAGCCGACGCCGTGCAGGGCGAACACCTGCTCGATCACGATCGAGCCGCCGAGCATGAAGCCCAGCTGCACGGCGGCGATCGCCACCACCGGGATCGCCGCATTGCGCAGCGCGTGCTTCAGCAGGATGGAGGCGCGCGACAGGCCTTTGGCGCGCGCCGTGCGGATGTAGTCCGAGCCCATCGATTGGATCATGCCGGCGCGCGTGAGCCGCGTCAGCGCCGGGATCGCCGAGAAGGCGAGCACGATGCCCGGCATGACGTAGTTCTGCCACGAGCCGGTGCCCGAGATCGGCAGCCAGCCGAGCTGCAGGCCGAACGTGATCATCAGCAGCAGGCCGAGCCAGAAGGAGGGCATCGCCTGGCCGAGCAGGGCGACGAGCTGGACGACGCGATCGAGCGCGGTGTTCTCGCGCACCGCCGCCACGATGCCGAGCGGCAGCGAGACGACGAGCGCGATCACCAGGCCGGTCAGGCCGAGGGTCAGGGTCACCGGCATGCGCTCGGCGATCAGCGAGGAGACGGGCGCCTTGAAGAAATAGCTGTTGCCGAAGTCGCCGGTCAGGGCACGGCCGACCCAGTCGAAGAACTGAGTCACCAGCGGGCGATCGAGTCCGTAGGCCTTGCGCACCACCTCGATATCGGCTTGCGTGGCGTTGGGGCCGGCGATCGAGATCGCCAGATCGCCGGAGAGGCGCGTCAGCACGAACGCAAGGGTCATGACGGTGATCGCCACGAGCACGGCGACGGTCAGGCGTCTCAGGAGGAATTGCAGCATGCGGCGGCGAGCTTAGAGGGGAACGATCGGCCACGCGACTCCGTCGAAGTCAATGGCCGATTGCCGCCGCGGTCTGCGATCCAGCCTCTTGGCGTCCGCCCTTCACTCCTATATGGGGGGAGTCATGCCGGTCTTCACGAACCCGCGGCGCACGCCCTGCTTCAGCACGGCGCCGACTCTGGAGGACTTCGAGGCCATCGCCGCCGAGGCGCTGGCGACGATTCCCGAGGAGTTCCGCCGGCATGTCGGCAACGTGCGCATCCAGGTCGACGACTTCCCGTCCGACGAGGTCGAGAAGGAGATGCAGCTCGACTCCTCGTACGATCTGCTCGGTCTCTATCAGGGCGTGTCGATGATGGAGCGCGGCGCCGGCCATGTCGCCAACGACATCGATCGAATCTTCCTCTATCGCCGCCCGATCCTCGACTACTGGTGCGAGTCGGGCGAGGACCTGCCGCACATCGTGCGCCACGTGCTGATCCACGAGATCGGCCACCATTTCGGCCTGAGCGACGACGACATGGAAGCGATCGAGGCCAGGGCCGAGGAAGAATCCCGCCGCGCCCAGCCGAACGCGTAGCCGCTCCGTTGTCGCGAGCGCGGGCACTGATGGCGGAGCAGCCTCCGACAAGGCGGCGCCGACTTCTCGATTCTCCTCGCCAGCAAAGCTGGGGAGGAGAAGGGCGTGAACGCCCGTCATCCCACGCGCTTCACCGCGGGCACGCGATAGCGCCCCTCGATGAGGGTGACTTCCGGCTCGTAGGCGCGCAGCACCAGGCGCATCGGCCCGGCGGGCGCCGGCAGCCAGTTGGCTGCGGCCTCGGCATCGCCCGGCCGCTCGCGCTGCAGGCTGATCGTCAGCGAGCCATCCGCCGCGGTGTGCAACTCCGGTGTGCGGTCGCCTATTGCGTAGCGCCCGATCGGGTTGTCGACGAAGTAGGCGCGGCCCTCGGGCGTCACCTCGTACACGGCGAGCGACCAGAAGGCACGCGCCGGCGGCAGGCCGCCGGGCGGGAAGGTGAGCGTGTAGCGGCTCGCGCCGGACAGCGGTCGGCCCTCGGCGTCGGCGCTGCTGGTCATGTAGACCGCTTCCGCCGGCTCGAGCGCGCCAAGGCCGGTCAGCGCGACGAAGGCGCGATAGAGATAGTCGTCGCCGAAATTGCCGAGATGGCGCTCGCCGTAGCTCCAGCCGTCGATCGTCCTGCCGTAGCGCCGGCCGGCGGCGCGGATGTCGGCGTGGCCCTGCTCGATGCCGGAGAGGATGGCGCTACGGTCGCGCTCGCCGAAGGCGCGCAGGTCGAACTTGCCGGGCCGCAGCCTGAGCGGCGCGAAGCCCTGCAGCACTGCCTTGTCGCGCTCGCCGAGCGGGCTCTCGCCCAGCGCGCGTGCGCCGACCTTGAACAGGTCGAACGGGTCGTCGGGCCTGGGCGCCGGCCAGTCCGCCACCGGCTCGGGCGGCGCGAAGGCGCGCTGGCGCATCAGCTCGCGCGATTCCAGGATGCGCCGCTCGTTGCGCATGTCGGGCGTCTCGAGCAGCACGCGCTCCTGCAGGGTGCGGACGCGGTCGAGGTCGTCCGGCCCGTCGACCAGCACGCGACCGAGCAGCCATACCGAGCTGGTCGGCGCGCGCACCAGCTTGACCTCGAACGATGCATCGCCCTGCCAGGCCGGGCCGACGATCATGTGCGTCGGCGGCTCGCCGCCGTACAGGCGATGGCTTACCTGGGCGACGCTGTTGGTGAACAGGTCGATGAAAGTATAGCTGTAGTAGTGATCGCCGACCGGCGGCACGGTCAGGAACATGGGCTCGGTCGAGAGATCGAGCCATGCCGACGAGTACAGCGTGTCGTTGTTGGGCGTCGTCACCAGGCGCGCATGATGATCGGCGAGGGCGGGAAGGTGCAGGAAGCGGTTGAGCCTCTGGCGCAGCTCGTTGCTCTCGTCGACGGTCGCCCGCCAGCGCGCGCGGTACATCTCGTAGACCGGGAAGAGATAGATCGCCGCCTGGCGGGCGAGATCGTGCAACGCCGCCGCCGGCTCCTGGGCGCGCGCCACGGCCGGGCTCGCGAGCAGCGACGCGATCAGGGCGCGCCGGGCGAGCCTCATGCCGCACGCTCGCGCGAGCGCCGCCGCTCGGCCACGAACGCGGCCGCCTGGCGCCACGGCTCGATGGTCCAGAACGAGCGGGCGCGGCCGGATGGCGAGGCGAGGACGAAGGCGACGGCGCCCTCGATCGTGCCGGCCTGGCGGCCATAGGCCGGCGCTGCGACGCCGAGGCCGAGCGCGGCGGCGTTCTTGCTGGTGAAGGCGATGGCGGCGGGCCGGAAGCGGCGCAGCTTGGCATGCAGCGACTGGGCGTCCATCGCTGCCGCCGACAATTCGTGGTCGGAGCCGTACTCGGTCTTGTTGAGGTCGGTGAGGCCGAGGCCGAGGGCGAGCAGCTCGCGATAGCGCCCGGGCGCGAATCGCTCGGGCGTCAGGCCGACGGCGAACAGCGTCGGCCAGAAGGCATTGCCGGGATTGGCGTAGTAGGCGCGCGCCTCGAACGATGCCGGACTCGGCGCCGTGCCGCAGAACACGAGGTCGAGGCCCGGCGCCAGCAGGTCGGGGACGAGCGGCCTATTGCGGCTTGATGCCCGCGGCACGGATCACCTCGCCCCAGCGCGCGTGCTCGGCCTTGACGAAGGCGGCCACCTCGGGCAGCGGCATGCTGCCCGGCTCGAAGCCGCCTTGCCGCATGCTCGCGACCACCTCGGGCGCCTCGAGCGCGCGGGCCGTCGCGGCGGCGAGCTTTTCCCTGGCCTTGGCCGGCGTGCCGGTGGGGACCGCCCACATCGACCACGACGTGACCACGAGGTCGGGATAGCCCGCCTCGACGAAGGTCGGCGTCTCGGGCAGCACGGGCGAGCGCCTGGCACCGGTGCTGGCGACCGGCTTGAGCTTGCCGGCGCTGACCTGGCCCATCAGCGAATCGATGTTGGCGATGCAGATCGGCACGTGCCCGGCCAGCACGTCGGCCGCGGCGGCGGCGGCGCCGCGATAGCTGATGAAGGTGAGGTCGGTGCCGGTCTTCTGCTTGAACAGCTCCATGGTGAGCGATGGCGAGGTGCCGACGCCCGAGCTGCCGTACTGGAGCTTGCCCGGCTCGGCCTTGGCGGCCGCGACCAGCTTGGCGACCGTGTCGTGCGGGAAGCTAGGATGGCAGCACATCAGGTTGGGCTGGGTGCCGATCCACGCCACGGTCTCGAGGTCTGTGAACGGGTTGTAGGGCAGCCTGGCGTAGAGGTTGGGCGCGAGCGCATGGCTGGCGATGCCGCCCAGCAGCACCGAGTAGCCGTCGGGCGGCGACTTGGCGACGTTGTCGGCGGCGATCGAGCCGCCGGCGCCCGTGCGGTTGTCGATGACGAAGGACTGGCCGAGATACTCGCCGAGCTTGGCGCCCAGCCGCCGCGCGATGTTGTCCTGCGAGCCGCCCGGCGTGAACGGGCAGACGATGCGCACGTTGCGCACCGGCCACTCGTCGCCCTGGGCGAACGCCGTCGCGGCAAAGGGGGCCGGGGCAAGGGGCAGCACGCCCAGGCCGGCGGCGAATTGACGTCTCCTCATGATGCTTTTCCTTACGCTCGAATCTCACCCGTGGCGGGATGATGCATGACCGGCCGACGGCGGACAATCTGCCGGTCTGCAAGGGATGCCTTCGTCCTGCCCGCTCGAGGCGTCGCCATCAGGCGAACATTCTCTCGGATTCCAGGGTCAAAGATTCAGGAGGGGAGCGAGGCGAGCGTCGATTTCGTCCAGCACTTCCTGGGGTGCTTGGCCAACGACTTCCATGTGCCGCGCTTCGCGATCGACGCTTCGAATGTGATCGACGAGCACAACACCGGTGATTGGCAGGCCCGCGGGGAGACTCACTTCCATTGGCCATCCGCGCTCCCGGCTGCTGATCGGGCAGACGATTGCCAGGCGCGAACGCCGATGATACCCGGCAGGCGTCAGCACAATGCCCGGTCGGTGCCCAGCCTGCTCGCTTCCGGCTTGCGGAGAAAAGTGCAGCCAGACAAGGCTGCCACGGTCGGGCAACGTCATGAGATGATTTCTTCGCCCCTGGGAGCATCGTCCTCCAATGGGTGCTCACGATCGGGCGTCATGCCCTCGAGCAGTTCCTCGAGCGTGAAGCGGCGACGCGAGCGTGTGATGATGATGCGACCGTCTTCGGATGCCTCGATATCGACACGAGCGCCCTCGGTCAGCCCGACGCGGGCCGCGATGTCACGCGGCACTCTGAGGCCGAGGCTGTTGCCCCACTTGGCGATTTGGACCTGCACGGGCATAGCTCGATTCCCTGTGTATATCCAAAAGATACACGGAAAATGTCGAAGTTAAAACAACGTCTTGGTCTGCGTAGCGCTGGTTCCGACCTGAGGGTCCCTGGCCTTGTCCGCCCGCTGCCATGAGGCATGATGGGACGACGGAGGGTCGGATGGACGGGTCAAGGAACACAATCGACAAGGCCGACGAGGCGCAGCTTCTGGCGACGATCGACCGCTGGGTCGAGCGCGAGGTGGCACCCAAGGTCAAGGAATTCGACCATGCCGACCGCTGGCCGGCCGAGCTGGTCGAGCAGATGAAGGAACTCGGCCTGTTCGGCGCCACCGTCAGCCCGGAGTATGGCGGCCTCGGCCTGCCGGCGCGCACCTATGCCGAGATCGTGATGCGCATCTCGTCGGTGTGGATGGCCCTCACCGGCATCTTCAACTCGCACCTGATGCTGGCCCTGGCGATCGAGAAGTTCGGCACCGAGCCGCAGCGTCGCCACTGGCTGCCCCGGCTCGCCTCGGGCGAGGTGCGCGGCGGGCTGGCGCTGACCGAGCCGGACGCCGGCACCGACCTGCAGGCGATCCGCCTGACGGCGCGGCGCGAGGGCGACCATTACGTGCTGAACGGCACCAAGACCTGGATCTCCAACGGCATCGAGGGCTCGTGCTTCGCCCTGCTGGTCAAGACCAACCCGGAGGCCTCGCCGCGCTACTCCGGCATGAGCTTGTTCATCGCCCCCAAGGGGCCGGGCTTCCGGGTCGGCCGCAAGCTCGAGAAGCTCGGCTACAAGTCGATCGATTCGGGCGAGCTGATCTTCGAGGATTACCGCGTGCCGGCCGATCACCTGATCGGCGAGATCGAGGGCCACGGCTTCACCCAGGTCGCGGGCGGCCTCGAGCTCGGCCGCATCAACGTCGCGGCGCGCGGCGTCGGCATCGCCGAGGGCGCGTTGCGCCTCGCCACCAGCTACTCCCAGATCCGCAAGACCTTCGGCAAGCCGATCTGCGAGCATCAGGCGATCCAGCTCAAGCTCGGCGAGATGGCGACGCGGGCGCGTGCCGCGCGGCTGCTCACGCTCGACGCGGCCGACGCGTTCGATCGCGGCGACCGCTGCGACCTCGAGGCCGGCATGGCGAAGTACTTCTCGTCCGAGGCGGCGCTCGAGAACAGCATCGAATCGATGCGTATCCACGGCGCCTACGGCTATTCCAAGGAGTACGACATCGAGCGGCTCTATCGCGACGCGCCGCTCACCTGCATCGGCGAGGGCACCAACGAGATGCAGCGCATCATCATCGCCCGCCAGTGGATCAGGCGGCACGCCGAGATATGAGCGCCAAGCCGCTGACTGGAATCCGCGTCCTCACCCTGGAGCAATTCGGCGCCGGCCCTTACGGCACCATGTTCCTGGCCGAGTTGGGCGCCGAGGTGATCAAGGTCGAGGCGCCCGAGGGCGACCCCTCGCGGCATGTCGGGCCCTACAAGCTCGGGCCCGCCGACAGCGAGTACTTCCAGGCCTGGAACCTCGGCAAGAGGAGCGTGACAATCGACATCAAGTCGGCGGACGGCCGCCGCCAGTTCGAGGCGCTGGTGAAGACCGCCGACTGCGTGGTCAACAACCTGCGCGGCACGCAACCGGCCCGGCTCGGCATCGACCATGCGAGCCTGAAGCATCTCAATCCGTCGATCGTCTGCCTGCACATCTCGGCCTACGGACGCAGCAACGAGCGCGCCGACTGGCCGGGCTACGATTTCCTGATGCAGGCCGAGGCGGGCCTGATGGAGCTGACCGGCGAGCCGGACGGCCCGCCGACACGCGTCGGCGTCTCGCTGATCGACAGCATGAGCGGGCTCACCGGCATCGTCGGCCTGCTGGCGTGCCTTCTGCGGGCCAGGACGACGGGGCAGGGCTGCGACGTCGAGACCTGCCTCTACGACGTCGCCATGCACCAGCTCACGTACCCGGGCGTGTGGTATCTCAACGAAGGCGATGTCTCGCCGCGCGTACCGCGCAGCGCGCACCTGTCGCTGGCGCCGGTCCAGACCTTTCCGACGCTGGACGGCTGGATCTTCATCATGTGCATGACCCAGAAGTTCTGGCTGTCGCTGGTGAAGGCGATGGGCCGCGAGGATCTGCTTGCCGATCCGCGCTTCGCCGATCCCAACAGCCGCGCCGTGCATCGCGCGCCGCTCACCGACGCGCTCGATCCGACCTTCCGCACGCGCACCACCGACGACTGGCTGGCGACCTTCAACGGCCTGCTGCCGGCGGCGCCCGTTCATCGGCTCGACCGGGCGCTCGACAGCGGCTTCGCCCGCGCCACCGGCATGGTTGCCGGCGTGCCGCATCCGGCGAAGGGCACGCTGCGCGTCATCGCCAACCCGATCCGCATCGACGGCGAGCGGCCGGCGCAGGCCGCCTGCTCGGCCCTCGGCGCCGACAATGATTCTCTCCTCGCTGAGAACGATTCCCTGCTGGGCAAGCACGCATGAAGCTCGAAGGTCTGAATGTCGTCGATCTCTCGTGGTTCCTGCCGGGGCCGTATCTCACCACGGCGCTGGCCGATCACGGCGCCGAGGTCATCAAGGTCGAGCCGCCCGACGGCGACCCCGGCCGCCACATCCTGCCGCCCGACGAGCGCACCTCGGTGTTCTTCCGCAACATGGGGCGCGGCAAGAAGAGCGTCGTGCTCGACCTCAAGAGCGAGCAGGGCCGCGCCGATCTGTTCCGCCTGGCCTGCGCCGCCGACGTGCTGGTCGAATCCTTCCGGCCCGGCGTCGCCGCGCGCTTTGGCGTCGGCTACGAGACGGTGCGGGAGAAGAATCCCGGCATCGTCTATTGCTCGATCAGCGCGTTCGGCCAGGACGGCGCCTATCCCGGGCGTGCCGCGCACGACCTCGCGCTCGAGGCGATGACGGGCGTGCTGTCGCTCACCCTGGGCGACGACGGCCGGCCGGCGATTCCCGGCATTCCCGTTGCCGACCTGGTGAGCGGCCTGCATGGCCTGAGCGGCGTGCTGATGGCGCTGCTGCGCCGCCACGCCACGGGCAAAGGCGACCACATCGACGTCAGCATGCACGAGGCGCTGATGGCCTCGTGCGCCAATGTCGTGGGCAGCGCCTTCACCGACGGCACGCATCCCGACGTGAAGAACCAGCGCACGACCGGCGGCGCGGCATTCTATCGCGTCTACGACACGTCGGACGGCCGCCAGCTGGTGCTCGCCGGCCAGGAGATGAAGTTCATCCGCAACCTGCTGACCGCGCTCGGCAGGCCCGAGCTCATCGCGCTCTGCGAATGGCCGGGCGCGCACCAGAAGCCGGTGATGGATTTCCTCGCCACGACCTTCCGCGAGAAGCCGCTGGCCCATTGGATGAATTGGCTCGACACGCTCGACATCTGCTACGGGCCGGTCAACACGCTGCCCGAGGCGATCGCCGACGCCAATCTCCTGAAGCGCGGCGCGATCGTGGTGGCGGACGACGGCCGCAAGCATTTCGCCCCGGTCGTGCGCTTCAGGGACGAGCCGTCGCGGCCGCTCTATCGCGAGCCGCTGCTGGGCGAGCACACCGACGAAATCGTCTCGCGCGGACGGCCGGCGCGATGATCCGCAGGCGCGGACCCTGGAGCATCGTCGCGAGCCGCGAGGAATACGACAATCGCTGGATCCGCGTTACCCATCACGACGTCGTCACGCCGTCCGGCACTGCCGGCATCTACGGTACGATCCATTTCAAGAGCCGGGCGATCGGCATCGTCCCCGTCGACGCCGGGCGGCACACCTTCCTGGTCGGCCAGCACCGCTTTCCGCTCGACGAGTACAGCTGGGAAATTCCCGAAGGCGGCGGCGCCCTCGATGTCGATTTCGTGGAGTCGGCGAAGCGAGAGCTGGCCGAGGAGACCGGGCTGCGGGCCAGGCGATGGCAGACCCTCGTCGAATGCGATCTCTCCAACTCGGTGAGCGACGAACGGGCGATCGCCTACCTGGCGTGGGACCTGGAGCAGGGCGTGGCTGCGCCGGAGCCGACCGAGGAACTCGCGGTGCGCCGCATTCCCCTGACGGAGGCCTTCCGCATGGTCGAGGCGGGCGAGATCCGCGATGCGCTGAGCGTGGTCGCCCTGCAGGCCGTCGAGCTGCTGGCGCTGAAGGGCCGGCTGGATGCGCTGCTGCGGTAGGGTGATCCTGTTTGGTCGAAGCACCACAGAACGACCTCACCCTGAGGAGCGGCCGCGTCGCGCGGGGTAACCCCCGCGCATTGCCGCGTCTCGATTCGGGCGAAGTAAACTTCGCCCTTTGGGCGGACAGGGCACGTTTGTCGCCGACCCTTCGAGACGCCACGCTGCGCGCGGCTCCTCAGGGTGAGGTTTCCACCTGATGCAAATTCTCCCAAAGGCGGCCTACCCGACCGACGCCGCAGCCTGCGCCGGCGCGATCCCTTCCTTCTCCTCGCGCAGCAGCACGTAGAAGATGGCGGGCAGCGGCTGCACCACGATGGCCGCCACCGCGCTGTAGACCCACAGGACGAGCCGCCCCAGGGCGCCGTGGCCCAGCACCAGGATGATCAGCCCCGCGCCGGCCACCAGGATCGCCGCCCATGCCAGGAAGGCGAGCAGGATGGGCACGCGCCGGTAACGCGTCAGGTCGGCGCTGCGCGCGAAGGCGGCGCCGAGGTCGAGCCGTTCCGCCATCATCGCCGGGATGGTGACCGCCCACAGCGGCAGCAGGATGAAGGGCGGGATGATCAGCAACGCCGACAGGCCGATCACGAAGTACTGGATCATGCCCAGCAGCAGCAGCCGGCCGAACAGCGGGGACTGGACCTGCCGGAACATCGGCTCCCACTCCGGCTTGCGCCCGGCGATCGCCTGGAAGGTGCCCCAGGCGATGCAGATCGAGGTCGTCGCGCCGGCCGCGAGATGGACGATGCCGCTCAGGATCCCGAGGCTCAGCAGGTCGACCACGAGCGAGATCGCGCCGAACACCAGGGTGATCGTGACGAAGGCGGCGAAATTGTCGCGCGCCATGAGGTAGGACCGCTCCAGCACGGAGGTGACGGTCCACGACGGTGGAGGCGGGACGGCGGTCATGGCCGCTATCCTAGCAGAGACACCGCCTTGGCGAGAGGCACCGGCTTGTCCTGCAGCAGGAGGTCCATGGCTTCCTCCTCCCACGGGGAGTCGCCCAGGGCGAGCGGATCGTGCGGCGCCAGCCGGTGCTCCAGCACCAGGCGCGACAGCAGCAGCCGACGGGCATCGCCACCCTGCGCGCCGAGCGTCGCGCCTTCCCACGCCATCAGCGCCGCCGTCGTCGCGTGATAGAGCGCGCCGGCCGCCTGGCGACAGCGCTTCTCCTGCCGCGGGTCGGCGGCGACCGCCTCGACGAAGCGCTCGACGCGGTCGAGCGTGCTGCCGAGCAGGCCCTTGTACTGGCCGGGCAGCGCGCCCGAGGGCTCGTACCTGTCGCGCAGCGCGGCGGCGAGCGTCTTGTGGCCTTCAGATTTGCCGACGGCGCGCTGCACGACGTCGAGCGCGTTGATGCTCGACGTGCCCTCCCACAATGTGCCGATCTGGGCGTCGCGCACCAGGCGGGCGGTCACCCATTCCTCGATGTAGCCGATGCCGCCGCGCACCTCGAGCGTGTGGCTGGCGACCGGGATGTTGTCGCGGCAGGCGCGGAACTTGTAGACCGGCGTCAGGATGCGCAGCAGGTTGGCGGCGGCGCGATCGCCCTTGTCGGCCCGGCCCATCGCGTCGGCCGAGAAGGCGTACATCGACAGCGCCTGCTCGGTCGGCAGCATGATCTTCATCAGCTGGCGGCGCAGCAGCGGATAGTCGGCGATGGCCCGGCCGAAGGCGCGCCGGCCGCGCGCCGCCAGCAGCGCCTCGTTGAGGCAGCGCCGCATCATCGCGGCGGCGCGCACGCCGTGGCTGAGCCGCGAGAGATTGACCTGGCTCATCATCTGCTTGAAGCCCTTCGCCAGGTCGCCGACCAGCCAGGCGGTGGCGCCGTCGAGCGCGATCTCGCCCGAGGCCATCGAGCGCGTGCCGAGCTTGTCCTTGAGCCGCACCGTGCGATAGGCGTTGCGGCTGCCGTCCTCGAGGCGGCGCGGCAGGGCGAACATGCCGAGGCCTTTCGTTCCGGGCGCCGCGCCGCGCGGCCGCGCCAGCATCAGCGCGATGTCGGCGTCGGCATGGCTGCAGAACCATTTCTGGCCGAAGATGCGCCAGCGCTCGACGCCGTCGGCGCCGACGCCGATGCGCTCGGCCTCGGTCTCTATCGCGCCGACGTCGGAGCCGCCGGCCTTCTCGGTCATCAGCTGGGCGGCCTTCATCATGCGCGCGGGGTCCTGGCTCAGCAGCCGGTCGAGCACCAGGCGCTTCAGCTCGGGCGAGGCGTGGGTCTTGATGGTGAAGTTCGAGGTGTCCGACATCGACACCGGGCACATCAGGCCGAACTCGGCCTGCACGAACAGGTAGGTGAAGGCGTACTTGACCAGCGGATGGGCGGGCTCGCTCATGCCCAGCACGCCGGCGCGATGGCTCATGGCGTGCAGGCCGTACTCCTCGAACGCCACCTTCTCCATCTCGCGATAGGCGGGGTGGTACTCGATCCAGTCCTCGTCGCGCCCGAAACGGTCGCGCTGATGCAGCACCGGTGGATGGCGGTCGGCGATCATGGCGAGCTCGTCGAGCCGCGTGCCGGCCAGCGCACCGAGCCGCGCGAAGTGCGGCGTCATCGCCTCGCGCAGGCCGGGCTCCAGGTAGAGCGACATCAGGTCCTGGAACTGCCGGTCGATGGCGTAGAAATCGAGCCCGTGCGCATCGGGCGCGATGTGGTGCGCGCCAAACCGTTCATTCGCCATTGGAGCCGTCACGTCGGGCATGGTGTTTCCTCGTTGGTCGTCGCCCGTATGTGCACCGGTTGAGGGCATCGTGGAAGGCCCTCCCATGCATTCTGACTCTCCTGCCCAACTTCGCTGGGGAGGAGAGCATGAATCCTCCCCAACGTAGTTGGGGAGGTGCCCCCGTAATCGGGGGCGGAGGGGTCATGAGCAATGTGACTGGGGCCTCTGACCCCTCCGTCGGCGAAGACGCCGACACCTCCCCAGCGAAGCAGGGGAGGCGCATGAAGGCTTGGCACGCTCTTCGCTTGTGTGGGCGCGGGGAACCATGTCGACAGGACGCCAACGCATGCAACGCCGTATTCCGATCCTCCGCCGCCTGGGTGCGGCGGCGCTCGCTGCAACGCTCGTGCTCGGGAGCGCCCCGGCATGGGCCCAAGGCACCCTGCGCGTCGGCATGACGGCGGCCGACATACCGCTCACCACCGGGCAGACCGACCAGGGCGGCGAGGGCATGCGGTTCATGGGCTTCACGGTCTACGACGGGCTGATCAACTGGGACCTCTCGTCGGCCGACAAGCCGTCGGGGCTGGTGCCCGGGCTGGCGACCGGCTGGAAGGTCGACGACGCCGACAAGACGCGCTGGACCTTTACCCTGCGCCAGGGCGTCAAGTTTCACGACGGCAGCGACTTCAAGGCCGACGCCGTGGTCTGGAACATCGACAAGCTCCTGAACGACAAGTCGCCGCAATACGATCCCAAGCAGGCGGCGCAGGGTCGCTCGCGCATTCCCGCGGTCAAGTCCTACAAGGTGGTCGACGACCACACGGTCGAGGTCGAGACGAAGACGCCGGACGCCTTCCTGCCCTACCAGATCGGCTGGGTGATGATGTCGAGCCCGGCGCAGTGGGAGAAGGTCGGGCGCGACTGGAACAAGGTCGCGCAGACGCCGTCCGGGACGGGGCCGTGGAAGCTCGCGGCGTTCGTGCCGCAGACTCGTGCCGAGCTGGTGCCCAACAAGGACTACTGGGACAAGGCCCGCATCCCCAGGCTCGACAAGATGGTGCTGCTGCCGATTCCCGAGGCATCGAGCCGCATCGCCGCGCTGCGCTCGGGCCAGGTCGACTGGATCGAGGCGCCGCCGCCCGACGCCGTGCCCAGCCTCGAGAAGGCCGGCTTCAGGATCGTCACCAACGCCTATCCGCACAACTGGACCTGGCACCTCAGCATGGTCGAGGGTTCGCCGTGGACCGACGTCCGGGTGCGCAAGGCGGCCAATCTCGCGATCGACCGCGCCGGCATGAAGATGCTGCTGAACGGCCTGATGATTCCTGCGCAAGGGTTCGTGACGCCGGGCAGCCAGTGGTTCGGCAAGCCGAAATTCGAGGTCAAGCACGATCCGGCGGCGGCCAGGAAGCTGCTGGCCGAGGCGGGCTACGGCCCGCAGAAGCCGGTCAGGGTCAAGATCCTGATCTCGGCGTCGGGTTCCGGGCAGATGCAGCCGCTGCCGATGAACGAGTACGTTCAGCAGAACCTCGCCGAGGTCGGCATCAAGGTCGATTTCGACGTCGTCGAATGGAACGCCATGATCAACATGTGGCGCGCCGGCGCCAAGGCCGAGATCGGCAAGGGCGCCAACGGCATCAACTTCACCTACTTCATCCAGGACCCGTTCACCGCCTTCATCCGCCATCTCGATTCGAAGCTGGTGGCGCCCAATGGCACCAACTGGGGCTACTACCAGCAGCCCGAGATGGATGCGCTGTTCGAGAAGGCGCGCACCACCTTCGATGCCGCGGCGCAGGACGAGGTGCTGCGCCAGGTCCACGAGAAGATCGTCGACGAGGCGCTGTTCCTGTTCGTCACCCACGACGTCAATCCGCGCGCCATGTCGCCCAAGGTGACCGGTTTCGTGCAGGCCCAGAACTGGTTCCAGGATTTCTCGCCGATCACGATGAAGTAGAGGTCGTTCTCCTCCCCACGCATAGCGTGGGGAGGTGTCGCCGTCTGACGGCGACGGAGGGGTCATGAGTCCCAGGCTCAACCCTCTCCCATGACTCATGACCCCTCCGTCGGCGAAGACGCCGACACCTCCCCAGCGAAGCTGGGGAGGAATTTACTTCCACCCCCTGGTCAGCACGCGCTCGACGTAGGGCGGCACCACCGCGGTCGCCGGGCCGTAGAGGTGCTCGTGGAACAGGTCGCGGTTGTCGGTCGGCTCGAGGTTGAGCTCGACGGTGTGGGCGCGGGCGCGGTGGCGGCGCACCTCGAGGACGAAGCCCGCGGCCGGATAGACCTCGCCCGAGGTGCCGATCGCCAGGAACAGGCCGCAGCGTTCGAGCGCGGCGTGAATCTCGTCCATGTGCTGGGGCATCTCGCCGAACCAGACGATGTTGGGCCGAAGCTCGCCCACCGCCTGGCAGTTGGGGCAGATCGAGCCGGGGGTGAGGTCGACGTCCGATTCGAAGACGTGGATGCAGCGCATGCAGCGGATCTCGCCGTCGCGGCCATGCATGTGCAGCACGTTCCGCGAGCCCGCCTGCTCGTGCAGCGGGTCGATGTTCTGGGTCACCACCACGACCTCGCCGCCGTACTCCTTCTCCAGCCGGGCCAATGCGCGATGGGCGGCGTTGGGCTCGATATGGGCGGCGCGGAACTGGCGCCGCGTGTCATTGTAGAAATCCAGCACCTTCTTCTTGTCGCGGTGCCAGGCCTCGATGGTGGCGACCTCCTCGAGATCGACGCGCGCCCACAGCCCGTCGGCGTCGCGAAAGGTGTCGATGCCGCTCTCCTTGGAGATCCCGGCGCCGGTCAGCGCGACGATCGTCGGCGGGAAGAAATCCTGGTGCACGCGGTCACACGGTGAGGAACTGGTGGACGATGCGCTCGTCGGCGCGCAGATCGGCCGGCGTGCCGGTGAAGCGGACCTCGCCCTTCTCGAGGATGTAGACGCGGTCGGCCAGCGCCATCACGAACTCGAGGTTCTGCTCGGCCAGCACGATCGACAGGCCGGTCGACTTGAGCTCGGCAACGCGCTGCAGCAGCTGCTCGACGATCAGCGGCGCCAGCCCCTCCGACGGCTCGTCGAGCAGCAGCAGCTCGGGATTGCCCATCAGGGTGCGGGCGATGGTCAGCATCTGCTGCTGGCCGCCCGACAGCACGCCGCCCTGCCGGTCGCGGATCCCGGCGAGGTCCGGGAACAGGGCGAACACCTGCTCCTCGCGCCACGTCGTCTTGCCGTCGGCGCCGGTGCGGCGGGCGATGTCGAGGTTCTCCCAGACCGACAGCTCCGGGAAGATGCGCCGGTCCTCCGGCACGAAGCCGATGCCCAGCCGGCAGATGCGGTGCGGCGCGAGGTGGGCGATATCCTGGCCCTTCCACAGGACCTTGCCGCGCCGCGGCGGGGTGAGGCCGATGATCGAGCGCATGGTCGTCGTCTTGCCGACGCCGTTGCGGCCGATCAGGGCGATGCACTCGCCGGCGCGGACCTCGAGCGACACGCCGAACAGGACCTGGCTCAGCCCGTACGACGTGTGGATGCCGTCGACCTCGAGGAGCTCAGCCATGCGCGTTGTTCCCCAGATAGACGCGCTTGACCTCCGGGTCGTTGCGCACCGCGTCAGGCGCGCCGGAGGCGATCATCTCGCCGTGATGCAGCACCGAGATGCGCTCGGCGATGCCGAACACCACCGACATGTCGTGCTCCGTGAACAGGAGGGTGAGGCCGCGCGCCTTCACGATGTCGCGCACCGAGGCGATGGTCTCGCTGGTCTCCTGCGGCGACATGCCGGCGGTCGGCTCGTCGAGCAGCAGCAGGCGCGGCTGCGAGGCGAGCGCGATCGCGAGCTCGAGCTGCTTCTGCTTGCCGTAGCTCAGCTCGCCGGCGGTCTCCGTCGCCTCGGCCGCGAGGCCGACTAGCTCGAGCAGCTCGCGCGTGCCCTCGCGGTGCAGCGAGCGGCCCGGCCGGAACAGGTTCCACTGCTGGCCCTCGTGCGCGATCAGCGCCACCTGGACGTTCTCGAACACCGTGAGCCTGGGATAGATGTTGATGCGCTGGAACGAGCGGGCGATGCCCAGCCGCACGATCCTCTGCGGCGGCAGGCCGACCAGGTCGCGGCCTTCGAACGCCACGCTGCCCTTGTCGGGCCGCAGGTGGCCGGTGATCAGGTTGAAGAACGTCGTCTTGCCGGCGCCGTTGGGGCCGATGACGGCATGCACCTCGCCGGCCTCGAGCTCGAACGAGACGTCGCGCGTGGCGACGAAGCCGGCGAACGACTTCCACAGGCCGCCGATCTTCAGCATGGTCTGCGCCCCGGCGCTCATGTCTTCCCCCGACGCGCCCTGCGCAGCATGGCGCTCATGTCTTCCCCCAGCGTGCCCTGACCCGGCTCACCAGGCCGATCAGCCCGTCGGGCAGCACCATCACGATCACCAGCAGGATTAGGCCCAGCACGGTCGGCCAGTAGGTCGTGTACTGGTTGGTGAAGACCTGCAGCAGGTGCAGCGTGGCGGCGCCCAGGATCGGCCCGACGAAGGAGTACATGCCGCCCAGCAGCACCATGATCAGCACCTGCGCCGATTCGGTCCAGAAGGCGTTCTCGATGTACATGCCGCGGTGGTACATGCCGAACAGCGCGCCGGCGAGGCCGCCGAAGCTGCCGGCGACGGTGAAGGCGGCCCAGCGCATGCGCCGCGTGTCGACGCCGATGAAGCCGGTGCGCACGCTGTTCTCGCGCACCGCCACCAGGGTCAGCCCGAACGCTGAATGGCAGATCATCCAGAGTGCGGCGACCGCGACCGTCACCACGGCCAGCGTGAAGTAGAAGTAGCTCACGTGGTTGGTCAGCATCGCCGGCAGGTTGATCCCGGTGAAGCCGTCGTCGCCGCCGGTCACCTCCTTCCACTTGAACGCAACGCCCCACACCAGCATGGCGAAGGCGAGCGTCAGCATGGCGAAGTAGATCTGGGTCAGCCGCACGCAGAAATAGCCGACGACCGCGGCGACGAGCCCGGCCAGCACCACGGCCGCCGGCAGGCTGATCGCCAGCGGCCAGCGGTAGGTGGTGAGCAGGATGGCGCAGGTGTAGCCGCCGATCGCGAAATAGGCGGCGTGGCCAAACGAGACGTTGCCGGTGAAGCCGATCAGGACGTTCAGGCTCAAGGCGAACAGGGCGTAGATCAGCACCTCGGTCGACAGGTCGACGGCGTAGCGGCTGCCGGCCAGCGGCAGCAGCGCCAGCAGCACGACGAGGGCGGCCGAGGCGATCAGCTGGTTGCGCGGCGGCATGTCAGCGCCCAGCCTCGGGCCGCCCGAGCAGGCCCCATGGCCGCACGATCAGCACCGCCAGCATCAGCAGGTAGGGCAGCACGTCCTGCCAGTTGGGCGCCAGCACGGTGCCGAACTGCACGACGAAGCCGAACGCAAGCGCACCCAGGAAGCTGCCCCACAGGTTGCCGAGCCCGCCGATGATCACGATGATGAAGCACTCGTTGATGATGGTGGCGTCCATGCCCGGAACCAGCGCCACGCGCGGGGCGGCGAGCGCGCCGCCGATGCCGGCCAGCGCCGAGCCCATGGTGAAGACGGCGGCGTAGACCATCGGCACGTTGACGCCGAGCGCCGACAGCATCTCGCGGTCCTGGGTGGCGGCGCGCACGATGCGGCCCCAGCGGGTGCGATCGACCAGCAGCCACATGGCGATGGCGATCAGCGGCCCGACCACGCACAGGAAGAGCTGGTACTGCGGCAGCAGGACGAACCCGAGATTGATCGCGCCGCCGAGCCCCGGCGGGTAGCCCACCGAGTACTGGTCGGTGCCCCAGATCATCTTCGCCGCGTCGCTCATCAGCAGGACGATGGCGAAGGTGAACAGGAGCTGCATCAGGTGCTCCTTGTCGTACAGGCTCTTCAGCAGCAGCCGCTCGATGACCAGGGCGATGACGGCGAGGCCGGCCGCCGAGGCGAGCACGCCGACGAAGAAGGGCGCGCCCCAGGTCTTGGTGACGGTGAAGATGATGTAGGCCCCGAACATGTAGAACATGCCGTGGGCGAAATTGATCACCCGCAGCACCCCGAAGATCAGGTTGAGGCCGGAGGCGATGATGAACATGTTCATGGCCAGGGCGAGGCCATAGAACGCGTTCAGCGTGAACATCGTGAGGGTCATCGAGTAGGTCCGCTGAAGCAGAGGGGAGGGCCTGCGGGCATCTCTCTCGTCATCCTGAGCACAGCGAAGGATCTCACCGCCAGAGGTGTCAGGCTCGCCTGTGGCAAGCGGCGATGAGGTCCTTCACTTCGTTCAGGACGACGGAGAGGTGCGAGGTGCAGCCCCGCACCGAACTCGCGGTGCGGGACGCGTGAAAGCGCACTCGGCGCGCCTCGATCACTTCGGCTGGATGTACTCGACCGGATCCATCATGCGGTAGGCGCGGTCCGGCTTCTTGACCATCGGGCCCCAGAACTGGCCCATATTCGCCTGGTGCGACTTCGGATCGATGGTGAGCGCCCCGACCGGGGTCTTGATCGTCAGGCCCTCGAGCGCCTCGGCGACCTTGTCGGCGTCGGTCGACTTGGCCTTCTCCATCGCGGCCGCGGCGTACATCACGCCGACATAGCCTAGCAGCGCCCACTGTGGCGTCTCCTGGGTGTTGAGCTTCTTGGCGAGCCGCGCCTGGAACTCCTTATGCGAGGGATCCTGGGCGTGATACCAGAGCTCGTAGGTGTTGGAGATGACGTTGTCGGGAAAGTCGCCCTTCAGCTCGCCGGCGATCTCGTGGCTGGCGATCTCGCCGCCGGAGATCCACTTGATCTTGTCGAAGAAGCCGAGCGGCTTGGCCTGCTTGACCCACGACACGAAGTGCGGTCCCCACAGGCCCGACAGCACGCCGTCGCAGCCCGCCGCCATGACCTGCGGGATGAACGGGTTGAAGTCGGTGGCGCCGAGCTTGGGCTTCAGCGTCAGCACGATCTTGGCATTCGGCGCGTGCTTGCCCAGCGTCTTCACGATGCCGGCCTCGAGGTCGTTGCCGTAGGCGTAATCGAGCTGGAGGTTGCACAGCTTGGTCAGCTTGTTGCGGCCGGCGAGCAACGACATCGTGTCGCCCTCGAAGTCGGTGTTGGAAGCGGTCCGGAAGACGTACTTGTGCAGCTTGTCGGTCGTCATCTGGATGGTCTTGGGGATGGTCGCGATGTAGACGACCTTCTCCTGCTTCGACACCTCCGACATGGCGAGGCCGACCGCCGACGAGAGGCCGCCCAGCACGATGTCGACCTTGTCCTTGGTGATCAGCTCCTTCATCGTCGACGAGGCGGCCGACGGGTTCAGCTTGTCGTCGCGTTCGAGCGATTCGATCTTGCGGCCCATGATGCCGCCCTTGGCATTCAGCTCCTCGATGGCGAGCTGGTGGCCGGCCATCGCCGGCACGCCGTAGACCGCGCCGCCGCCGGTGAGCGGATACATGGCGCCGATCTTGACTGGTTGCTGGGCAAAGGCCGTTCCAGCGCCCAGGGCGCCGACGGCAACGATGATTGCACTGATTTTCATCTTCTGTTTCCTCCCAATTGGCCCCCGGGCGTTACCAGGCAGCGGTAATCTGCACGTCAAAACCGACACAATTCAAGCTGTGTTCGGCCAGGCTGGAGAAAACTCGACCTACGGAAGGGGTGGATCGATCCTCCCCTCCGGAAGCATATGGCCGGGGAGCGCGCCACTCCGCGGCGCTCCTCTTGTCGATCACGCAGACCTTGAGCGCCACGGCGTGGCGCGCTCCCGGCGCATCTTCAGAGGGGCGACGAGAGCGTCTCCCCCAGAGTCTGGCTGAGGGGTGAAGGGTCATCCGTTCGACAAGCCCCTGTGCTAGGCTCCCGGCGTCATGCCGCTGGGAATTCTCTTTGTCTGCTCGGGAAACATCTGCCGCTCGCCGATGGCCGAGGGCGTGTTTCGCACCATGGCCGAGCGCGAAGGGGTCTCGGAGTCGTTCTTTCTCGATTCGGCGGGCACGCTGGCCGGCCATGTCGGCCAGCCGCCGACACCGCTCGGGGTCGAGGTGGCGGCCGGGCGCGGCTACGACGTCAGCCGTCATCGGGCGCGCCTGGTGGTGGCCGCCGACATCGACCGGTTCGACTACGTCCTGGGCATGGATCGCGGCCACGTCGCCGAGCTGCGCTGGCTGGCGACCCGGTCGACCATGGATCGCGTCCAGCTTCTCACCGCCTTCGCGCCGCAGATCGGCGTCACCGACATCGGCGATCCCTATCGCGGCACGCGCGCCGACTACGAGCGCGCGCTCGACCTGATCGAGGCCGGCTGCCGGGGCCTGCTGCGCGCGCTGCTGCCTTACGTCAGGAAGGCGATCTGACAATGGCGGCCGAGTACGGCCGCCCTGTCGAGAGGCTGGGAGCGCGCCACTCCTGTGGCGCTCATAGGCTGCCTGATCGACAAGAAGAGCGCCACAGGAGTGGCGCGCTCCCAGCGATGACTCGCCAGCCGCGTCAAAATGGCCACTTTAGCCCGAGCTCGCCGAACCTGTTGGCGACATTGAAGGTGAGCCGCGAGACGTCGTTGTCGTACTTGTTGTGGGGCAGGGTGCCGCAATAGGTGATCGACCCGACCGAGAAGACGGCGCCGCCCTTGGGCTTCTCGATGTAGGTCATGTCGGCGCGAATGAGCTGCTCCAGCGTCTCGCCGGTGATGGTCGTGTCGAGCCCCAACCGCTCCTCGTGGACGACGACGAAGTTCTTGCGGTCGTGTCCCTCCGACGAGGCCAGCACCACGGCGTTGAGCGGGCTGCCCAGCCGGTGGTCGAGGCGGTCGAGCTCGAAGCCCGCTGCGCCGCCGCCTGAGAAGCCGTAGCCGCCGAACAGCTCGTCCTTCACGCCCTCGAACACCCAGGCGTGATGGTTGTCGCGCGCCGCCGGCGACTGGCGGTACGAATCGCCCACGAAGCGTCCCTGGCTCGAGAAGCCGATGCCGCACAGGAGGTTGGGCGCCCGGTCGGAGCGCCGCCACAGGCCGCCATAGGCGCCGTCGAACGCATGGTAGTACTCGCCCGGCTCGGCCGGCCAAGTGCGGATGCCCCCCTCGGTGCGGCGGACCTCGATGGCGCCCGGCACGGCGTCGGACAGCGCCACCCGCCAGTAGAAGCCGTTGCCGCCGAGATACATCAGCCGTCCGCCATTCTCGGTATAGGCCTGCAGCGCGTCGAGCGTGTTGGCGGTGTGGTACTCGGGATGGGTTCCCGTCATCACCACCTTGTAGTGGCTCAGGATGTCGACGCCCTTCTCATGCAGGTCGTGATCGGTGACGACATCGTAGGCGATGCCCATGCGGTCGAGCCAGCCGGTCAGGTGGGTGTCGGCCGGCAGGTGGCGCAGGCCCGAGCCGGCCGGATCGTTGAAGGTGAGATAGTCGGGCCGCCAGGTCAGGAGCGGCCTCAGGTGAGAGGAATAGGCGACGCCCGACCCGTCGCGATGGAAGTTGTAGGTCGACAGGCCGTAATCCTTGTTGTCGTCGGGATTGGCCGCGGAGGCCTTCCAGTCGGCGACCCGCTTGCGGAACGCCTCGTCGTAGAGGCCGCGCGAGAAGTTGCCGTAGACTTGGTAGGTGAAGGTCGAGGCGATGTAGCAGACCTTGGCCTGCGGCTTGCCGATCTGCGGGCGGATGAAGAACGGGATGAAGTCGCGATGCGGCCCGCAGCGCAGCTGCACGGCATAGACGCCGCTCTTCATGCCCTTGGGGATCACGAAGCTGAAATCGTCCGCCCAGCCGCAATCGTGCAGGTCGTCGTCGTGGAAATGGATGGCGGCGTAGTGGTGCGGCGCCGTCTTCCAGTCGCGCTCCGCGCCGGTCCACGCCGACCCCTTCATGGCGCGGGTCGGCAGGTTGACCAGCCGGCCGTGCAGCCGGTTGGGGCCGGTGTCCTCGATCTCCATCGTCGCCATGCGCCGGGTGAAATCCCAGGCGGCGAGGCCGGCGATGGCGGGCGCCTCGATCTTGCCGTTGAAGCAGCGCCGCGCCGGGCGATCGGTGGCGGCTTCCGCGCCGATCAGCACCGGCTGCGGCGTGTCGAGCGAGAGGCCGGGAGCCGTGGCGCTGGCCTCGCCCTCGTCGTCGACCGCGAAGGCGCGCTGCAGGGGCTGCTGGCCGACCCGCAGCATGCCGGTCGCCGGATCGGCGCTCGCCCACACGCGGTACCAGGCGCGCGCGCGCAGCTTCTTGGCCACCACGACGCGCGCGCCGCCGGTCTCCAGCGCCATGCCGTCCGCCGTCAGGACCAGGGCGAAGCCGGCACCGGTGCCCGCATCGCGGCGCGAGATCACGGTCTGCGGCCCGTCCTCGGGCAGGGTCGGCCAGATCAGCGCCTCGACCGCAAGGGCGCCCGACAGGGTCACGTCCCGGGCGCCTTCGACGACCGCATAGGAGCCCGGCCAGGCGTGCTGCTGGCGCGATGCGAAACGGCCGTCGAACAGGTCGGAGCATTCCTCGAGCTTCAGCGGCAGGCCGGAGGCCGGATTGGGATCGCCGCGGATGACGCGTACCAGCATGGCGTGATAGGGCCCCGGCCCCGCGCTCGAGACCTTGAAGGCGATCCGATCGCCCGAGCGAACCGACACCCGGTCGGCATATCCCGTCAACGCTGCAGTCACGATTGCTCTCCCCCGCGCTCATCCTCCCGAACTTCGCTGCTGCGGAGGGGACTCTTCTCATATTCGGGCTCCTCTCCCCCACTAGGGGGAGAGGCTGGGTGAGGGGGTTGCAGGTGATCCCGCAACCTTCGAAGCCCCCTCACCTAACCTCTCCCCCTTGCGGGGGAGGGGAACATGAATTGAGTCCCTTCCCCGGCAGCGAAGCAGGGGAGGCGAATGAGCATACATCGCCAAGCTCGGCTCGAACTATACAGTCGTCCCATCTTCAGGAGGAATGTCATGTCGAAGTCGATTCGTCGCCGGTCGCTGCTCGCTGCAGCCGTTGCGGCACCGATGGTGAGCCGCGCCGGTTGGGCGCAGGCGGCCTATCCGGGCAAGCAGATCCGCATGGTGGTACCGTTCGCGGCTGCCGGCACGACCGACCTGCTGGGGCGCATCGTCGCCCAGTACCTCACCGAGGTGTGGGGCCAGACGGTGATCGTCGACAACAAGACCGGCGCCGGCGGCAATGTCGGCGCCGAGCTGGTCGCCAAGGCGGCCCCCGACGGCTACACGCTGCTGCTCGGCACGGTCGGCACCGCCGTCACCAACCAGTACCTCTACAAGAACATGCCCTACGACAGCGTGAAGAGCTTCGCGCCCGTCGCGCTGGTCGGCGAGGTGGCGAACGTGCTCGCCGTGCATCCGAGCTTCCCGGCCAAGACCCTCCAGGAGTTCGTCGCCTACTGCAAGGCGCAGGGCCCCAACAAGGTGAGCTACGGCTCGCCGGCGATCGGCGGCACCGGGCATCTGGCGATGGAGTACCTGTCGGAGCTCGCCGGCATCAAGCTGGAGCACGTCGTCTATCGCGGCAGCTCGCTGGTGATGAAGGATCTGCTGGCCGGCCACATCCTCGACACCATGGACAACCTGCCGCCCTACCTGCAGCACATCCAGTCGGGCGCCTTGCGCGCGCTGGCGGTCAGCTCGTCCAAGCGCTGGTACTCTGCGCCGGATGTCCCGACGGTGGCCGAGCAGGGCTATCCCGGCTTCGACGCCGCGCCGTGGTGGTATGTCGCCGCGCCGGCCGGCACGCCGGCCGACATCGTGAAGAAGCTCTCGGACGAGATCACCAAGGGCATCCGCAGCGAGGCCGTCATCAAGAAGATCCGCGAGACCGGCGCCGCCGAGCTGGCGGGCGACGCAGAAGCACTGACCAAACACATGGTCGCCGAGAACGCCAAGTGGAAGAAGGTCATCGCGGCCGCCAAGCTGGAGCCGCAATGACCCGCGACGAGCTCACCGGCAAGATCCAGACCGTCCTCGGGCCGATCGAGCCTGACGCGCTCGGCCGGACGCTGATGCACGAGCACGTGCTGTGCGACATCCGCCCGCCCGGCACGCGCGGCGACAACGATCTGGGACCCGAGATCACGCTCGAGAACGTCTGGCAGATCAACTACGGCCGCGGGCTGAAGCGCGCCGGCCGCAAGTACATGCTCGACCTCGAGGACATCGCCACCCGCGAGGTGGCGATGATGAAGCACGACGGCGGCGACGCCATCGTCGAGCTGAGCTGCGGCGGCCTGTCGCCCGATCCCAACGGCCTGCGCCGCATCGCCGCCGGCACCGGCGTGCATCTGGTCATGGGCTGCGGCTACTACGTCGACGACTACCAGGATGCGCGCAACCGCGACCGCAGCGTCGACGATTTCGCCGGCGAGATGATCGGCCAGATCCTGACCGGCGCCTGGGGCACTGACGTGCGCGCCGGCATGATCGGCGAGATCGGCTGCCAGGCGCCGTGGACCGACCTCGAGAGGCGAGTGATGCAGGGCGCACTGATCGCCGCGTCGGCGACGGGGGCTGCGATCAATGTCCATCCCGGGCGCGATCCCGACCAGCCGCAGGAGGTCGCCGACTTCATCGCGGCGGCCGGCCATCCGACCGAGCGGGTGGTCATCAGCCACATCGACCGCACGATCTTCGACGTCGAGCGCCTGCTGCGGCTCGCGGACTCCGGCGTCACCGTCGAGTTCGACCTGTTCGGCCAGGAATCGAGCTACTATGGGCTCAGCGACATCGACATGCCCAACGACGCGACGCGGCTCAACCTGATCCGCGCCCTGATCGACCACGGCCATCTCGACCGCGTCGTGATCAGCCACGACATCTGCTACCGCACCCGCCTGGCGAGCTTCGGCGGCCACGGCTACGGCCACATCTTTCGCAACGTCGTGCCGATGATGAAGAAGCGAGGCTACAGCGCGGACGAGATCGACGCGATCCTCGTGCGCAATCCGCGGAGGCTGCTGACGTTCGCCTAGCTCAGCTACCCTCCCTGCGCGCAGCGCGGGGAGGTGCCCCCGTAATCGGGGGCGGAGGGGTCATGAGCCCCAGTCGAAGCGTCCTTGCTGTCCTCCCTGCGCGCAGCGCGGGGAGGTGCCCCCGCAGGGGGCGGAGGGGTCATGGGCCTCAGTCGAAGCGTCCGTCCATGTCCTTCTGATGTAAGGCCTCGTAGATCGCTTCGACGACACTGTCGGTACGGAACAGAACATCGCTATTCCAAAACCTCAACGTCCGAAAGCCGCTGGCTCGCAACGCTGAATCTCGATGCTGGTCGTGCGGTACCTGATCGAGATGCTGACTGCCGTCGAGCTCGACGACGACCCTCGCGTCGAGGCAGGTGAAATCGCAGACATAGATGCCGAAGGGATATTGCCGCCTGAACTTGAAGCCAGCCAGTTGCCGGCGGCGCAGGCGACTCCATAGGCGCCGCTCGGCCTCCGTCTGGTTGATACGCAGCTTGCGGGCGAAGTGAATCACGTTGGAGATGTAATCGCGGATTGTTGGCGCAAATATGACGAAGATGCAATCCATGCGTGTGTCGCCCATGACCCCTCCGCCCCTGCGGGGCACCTCCCCGCGCTGCGCGCAGGGAGGGTGGCAAGAGGGCGGGTGTGTCGCCCATGACCCCTCCGCCCCTGCGGGGGCACCTCCCCGCGCTTCGCGCAGGGAGGGTAAGAAGGCGGCGCACGCGACACCGACCCGGCGCCATCCTAAGGTCTCTGCACTAACCACACAGGACATCGCAGCAGCATGATCGTACTCATCAGGAACGCGGCGTGGGTGGTCGCGTGGGATGCCGATCGCGGGCAGCACTTCTATCGCCAGGGCGTCGATGTCGTGCTCGACGGCAACCGGCTCGTCCATATCGATGCGGACTACACTGGGAAGGCCGACCAGGTCATCGACGGTTCCGGGTTCTGCGTGATGCCCGGCATGGTCAACGTCCATACCCATCTTCAGTCGGAAAGCCTCGGTCGCGGCCTGATCGAGGAGCTGGGTAATCCCGCCCTCTACATGACCGGCATCCTCGACGAGAAATCGGTCTTCGTGACCTCCGGCCTCACCGAGCAGGCGGGTGGCGCGACGGCACAGCTCGCCGCCAATGCGGCCTCGACGCAGAACGCCATCGCCGAGCTGCTGAAGAGCGGGGCGACGTCCGTCGTCGATCTCGCGGTGGCGTACGACGGCTGGCTCGACCTGCTGGCCGGCACCGGCATCCGCGCCGTCGCCGCGCCGATGTACCGCGACGCCAGGTGGCACGTGCCGACCGGCCACCGTCTCGACTATCTCTGGGACGTCGAGAAAGGCCGGCGCGATTTCGCGACGGCGCTCTCCGCGGTCGACGCCGCGACGCATCATCCCTCGGGGCGGCTCAGCGCCATGATCGCGCCCATGCAGATCGACACCTGCGGCCTCGAGCTGCTGCGCGACAGCCTCGCCGCCGCCCGCCAGCGCGGCCTCAAGATGACGGTGCATTGCTCGCAGCACATTCCCGAGTTCCAGGAGATGGTGCGTCGCCACGGCGTCACGCCAGTGCAGTGGATGCACGAGAACGGGCTGCTCGGTCCCGATATGCTGCTGGGCCACGCCCTCTTCCTCGATCACCATTCGCTGGTTCAATGGTGGACGCGGCGCGACCTCGATTTGCTGGCCGAGACCGGCACCTCGGTCGCCCATTGCCCGGTCGTGTTCTCGCGCTACGGCCAGATGATGGAGGATGTCGGCAGCTACATCCGCAAGGGCGTGAACGTTGCCATCGGCACCGACACCGAGCCGCAGAACATGGCCGAGGAGCTGCGCATGGCGTCGACAATGGGCCGCGCGGCGGCGCGCAGCGTGCGCGGCGTCTGGCTCTCCGAGCTGTTCCATGCCGCGACGATCGGCGGCGCGAAGGCGCTCGGCCGCGACGATCTCGGCCGGCTGGCGGTCGGCGCCAAGGCCGACCTGGTGATGCTCGACCTCGATGCGCCCGGCATGCGGCCGGTGCGCGATCCGCTGCGCAGCTTCGTGTTCAGCGCCGCCGACCGCGCGGTGCGGCACGTCTTCGTCGACGGCCGCCAGGTCGTGAAGGACGGCGCCGTCCTGACCATCGACCCCAAGGCGCTGTCGCGCGCCCTGCAGACGTCGCAGGATGCCTTCGTGCGCAACGCCCCCTACGTCGATTTCCGCGGCCGCAGCGCCGACGAGATCTCGCCCCCGAGCTTTCGCATCGAGGGCAGGAACTGAACGGGAGCCTGAAGTGATCAAATTCGGTCTTTCGCTCAGCCTCCAGAGGCATCCCGGTCTGGGCGAGGCATGGGACGCGCCATACCGCGAGAGCCTCGAGCTTGCGAGCGAGGCGAGCCGGCTGGGCTTCGACTCGATCTGGGCCAGCGAGCATCACGGCGAGGAGGATGGCTACTGCCCCTCGCCGATCGTCGCTTGCGCTGCGCTCGCCGCGGCGGCGCCGCGCTGCCGGATCGGCCAGGGCGTGGCGCTGGCGCCCCTGCACGGCCATCCGCTGCGCCTGGCCGAGGATCTGTCGGTAGTCGACAACATCTCGGGCGGGCGCCTCGAGATCGGCCTGGGGCAAGGTTACCGGCCGGCCGAGTTCGAGAGCTTCGGCTGGAACTACAAGACGCGCACCCGTGCCTTCGAGGAGTCGCTGGATGTCCTGGGGTTGGCTTGGCGCGGCGAACGCTTCGACTACGCGGGCCGCCTCTACAGCGTGAAGGGCGGCCTGCTGCGGCCGCCGCCGGTCCGTCCCGGGCCGTTGCCGCTGTGGATCGGTGCTGCCGCGCCGAAGGCCCGTGCCCGCGGCGTGCGCTACCGGGCGGGGCTGATCGTGGCGCCGCTGATCGAGCTGCAGCACCTCGGCCGGCAGATCAAGTCGTACGACGAGGAGGCGGAGCGGCAGCATGCCGGCGCGCTGCCGCATGCGCTGATGCGCGAGGTCCTGGTCGGCGGCTCGGCGGGCGATGCGATCAGGCGGCACCAGCCCTACATCGACCACGTCTATCGCGTGCAGTACGCGCCCGAGCGCACCGGCCAGACCTGGATCGATCCGGCGACCGGCGAGCGCAAGCCGCTCACCGGCGACAACCCGCTCTACCTCTCCGAGGCCTTCATGCAGGACCGCTGGTTCCTCGGCACGCCCAGCGAGATCGCCGCCAAGATGATCGACTGGCTGCCGCGTTTCTCGCTGGAGCATTTCATCTTCCAGGGCCGCCAGCCCGGCATGACGCTGCGCCATGCCGTCGACAGCCTGGAGGCGCTGGCGAAGGACGTCCTGCCGGTGGTTTGCAGGGCGCTGGGTTGAGCGGAGCGGCCTCGGTGCCGGGCAGGGCGACCGCATATGGCCAAACACAACACCGTCATCCCGACCGGAGCCGCGCGTAGTGCGGCGTAGTGGAGGGACCTTTCTTCGTTGCGGCATCAGCAAGAAAGGTCCCTCGACTGCGCCGCCCTACAGGCGGCTCCGCTCGGGATGACGGAATTTTCCCATATGCGAACGCCCTGACCGTGCGAGGTCAGGGCGACGCGAGTGGCTCGACGTGCTGCCGACGCGCTACACTCACGCGACGACAGGCGACGGAAGCCAACGAGCACAGGAGGAAGCCATGGCGACGCGCAATTGGCAGGTGAAGCGCCTCTCGGCGGCGCTGGGCGCGGAGGTGACCGGGGTGACCCTGGCCAACGCCGATGCGGCGGAAGCGGCCGACATCCGCATCCTGCTGCACGAGCACATGGTGCTGTTCTTCCCCGGCCAGTTCATGAGCGCCGAGGATCAGATCGCCTATGGCCGGCATTTCGGCGCGCTGGAAGGCCATCCGAACCTGAAGGAGCGCACGCCCAAGGAGCACCCCGAGCTGTTCCGGCTCGTGGCGAGCCAGGGCGGCATCGCCGACGAATGGCACACCGACCTCACCTTCCTGCCGCGACCGGCGCTGATGTCGATCCTGAACATGAAGCAGTGCCCGGAAGTCGGCGGCGACACCATGTTCTCGAACCTGGTCGCCGCCTACGAAGGCTTGTCGCCGCCGCTGAAGGAGCTGTGCGACGGGCTGAGCGCGCTGCACGATGCCCATCCGCACGATCGGGCCGATCGCACGGCCATTCATCCGGTGGTGCGTGTCGATCGCGAAAGCGGCCGCAAGGCGCTTTATGTGAACGAGCACTTCACGCGCCGCATCGTCGAGATGAGCGGCCCGGAAAGCGACCACCTGCTGGCCTACCTCACACGTTGGGTGCAGCAGCCCCCATTCACGGTTCGCTACCGCTGGACGGCCGGCACCATCGCGATGTGGGACAACCGCTTCACCCAGCACTACGTGGTCAACGACTTCGTCGGCGAGCGGGTGATCGAGCGGGTGACGGTCATGGGCGACCAGGTGCAGGGCACCGCGCCGCGCTGGCGCCCGTGGCCGGAAGTGGTCGGTGGAACGTCGTCCATGAGCCGGCACGATCGGCAGCTTGCGCGCCACCTCAAGGCGCGCATCGCGGAAGCGGCGGAGTAGGGACGGCATCTGCGAGGACGCGAATCGGCGACGACGCGAGGGCCTCTCATCTTCCTCTCCAAGCTCAGCTTGGGGAGGTGTCGGCGTCTTCGCCGACGGAGGAGTCATGAGCCACAAAAGACAGCGGTGCCATGGCTCATGACCCCTCCGTCCGCGATTACGCGGACACTTCCCCATCGAAGGTGGGGAGGAGGACTACAGAGCGCTCCAAATAAGATGCCCTGGCGTCGTGCCCAGGCCGGCGCCACCGCCCTCACCACGCCGGGTCGACGGGAACCACGACGCCTTCGGCCGCTTCGATCACCGTCCCCGCATCCAGCGTCAGGTCCTCGCGGAACCGCGGCGCCAGGATCTGCACGCCGGTGCGCAAGGCGCCGTGCGAGCCCACCGGTACCTGCAGCGCGGGCAGCCCGAGAACCGCCGCCACCAACCCGGCGCGCAGCGAGTCCAGCACGCTGGCCTGCCCTTCGGCGGTCAGGTCCTGGTCCTGCGGCGGCGGCAGGTCGCACATCGTGGGCATGATCACCAGCGGACGCTCGAGCATGAAGGTCAGCCAGCGCTGCAGATGGCCGTCCCGCTGCATCAGCGCGTCGAGGGCGGCGGTGCTGTCGGTCGGCGGATAGATCGCCATCCACTCCCGGTAGGAGGTGATGGTTTCGGCATCGCCATGCTGCTCGATCGCCGGGCCCAGCGCGCGAAAAACGTCGTTCGAGCCGATCGCATGCCAGCAGGCGACGATCGCGGCGATGTCGGGCGGCAGGATCTCCTCCACCGCATAGCCGGCCGCCGCGAGATGCCGGCCTGCGACCCTCACCGCCTCCGCTTGGGCGGGATGGGTGAAGCCGCCGGGCACTTCCGGCACCAGGGCCACCCGGAGCGGGCGGGACGGCGGCGGGCCGACCAGCGGCGCCGGCGCCCAGCGGGTATCGCGATCGTCGCCACGTGCCATGGCAGCCAGGGCCAGACGGCAGTCGCGGATCGTGCGGGTCAGGGGGCCCTGGACCGACATCAGCTGCGCGCCGATCGGCCGGGGCGCCGTGGCCGACGGGTTGAACGCCGGGATCCGGCCCAGGGAAACCCGCAGCCCGATGGTGCCGCAGCAAAAGGCAGGAACGCGTACCGACCCCGCGATGTCGTTGCCGTGCGCGATCGGACCCATGCCGGAGGCCGAGCAGGCACCTGCTCCGCCGCTCGACCCGCCGGGCGTGATCGCGCGATCGCGCGGGTTCAACGTTCGCCCGTGCAGCTTGTTGTTGGTGAAGCCGCGCATGGAGAAGCTGGGCGTGTTGGTGCGCCCGACGATGATCGCCCCCGCCGCGCGCAGGTTCGCCACGACCGGCGCGTCGTGCTGGGCGATCACGTCGCGAAAGGCGGGGACGCCGTTGTCGTTGGGCAGGCCCTTCTGGTCGACATTGACCTTGGTGGTCACCGGCACGCCGTGCAGCGGTCCCAGGGCCTCGCCCCGGGCGAGGGCGGCGTCGGCGGCATCCGCCGCCGCGAGGGCCTCATCGTCGAGGCGCCGGACGATGGCGTTGAGCTTCGGGTTCACGGCATCCACCCGGGCCAGCACCGAGGTCACCGCCTCCCGTGCCGAAGCGCGCCCAGTGCGGATGAGATGCGCGAGGTCCGTTGCGTCGAGTTGCCATAGTTCCATGATGAAGGCGTCTCCAGTCGGGTCAGGTATTGCGAGCGGCGTAGCAGGATCGATCTCGCGGACTTTGTCGACCCTTTTTCAGGATGGCCAGAGAGGTGCTCGACCAAACGGTCGACGACAGGTCGAGCCCATTCTTCTTCAACCAGCGCTCTTCAGCTGATGCGGAATGGTCAAAGCCGTCCTGGGTTACAAGCCTCGACGCGATGCGTGGCCGGACCTCGTTCAACGTCTGGTGTGGCGCTCGCGGCGATGCGGCGACCTCATGGCGTCATCCCCGCCTGCGCGCCGCCCGCCACTCCCACGGCGCGACGAACGACCCGGCCCACAGCCCGCGCCGCGCGTCGCGCGCCTGCTTCTCCTCGCCGAGGTAGTCGGCGCTGTAGCGCACGTAGGCCAGCGCCCATCCGCTCTGCACCATGTCGGCGCCGAGATCCCGGCCGTCGGCGCGGCAGAGGGCGATCGTGCGGCGGTAGCGATCGTGGCCCCTGGGTTCGCACGACACGGCATGCCCCGCGAGCAGACCGAGCAGGTAGTCGACGGCACGCTCGCCGCAGGCATAATCCCCGCCCTCGTTGCGGCAGGTCTGTCGTCGCTCCGGCGCATCGATGCCCCACAGCCGCATGTCGACCCCGTCGACCCTGAGCGTATCGCCATCGATCACCCTCGTCTCCGCCCGGGTGGCAATGGCCGCCATCAGAGCCAGCAGCAGGCAAAGGAGGCGCCGCATCAGCGCGTATCCCTGATGTTGTCGGGGGCCACTCCCGTGAACCACCGGCAGTGGGCGAACGCCGCGGAGACCTCGGCTGTGGTGACCCCGACGCGCTGGGCCATGGCGGCATCGAACGGCCTGGGCTTGCCGCCGTGCGAGAGCGCGTAGCTGAGCCCGGTCCTGTGGTTGTCGACGTAGCAGAACTGCCTGGCCGGCGCGTTGGCCTCGGCGGTCTGGTAGTCCCAGCCCGTCATGACGGAGAGGTGCGGAAACGTCGCCATGTCGGCCCGGTGAAAGATCGTGAAGTTGGTGACCGTCTTGCCGGATTGCCTCTGGTCCCTGACCAGCCGATCGCGAATCTCGTCGGCCTTGCGCTCGGCCTCGCCGGCCGGCGCCGCCGGCACGGGCTTCTCGATCACCTTCGGCTCGACAACGACGAGCTTTTCCTTCTCGACGATGACCGGCTTCTCACGATCGACGATCACCGGCTTGTCGATCAGCATCGGCGGCGGCTGGTCCCTGAGCAGGCTTGCCGCCCACACAATGCCGGTCAGGGCGAGCCCCGCGGCAAGCATGACCGCGCCGATGCCGAGCCCCGAGCGCAGCATGGCGGCGCGCGTGTGGGCCGTGGTCGCCGCCGCCGTCATGCGACGCCGGCGGTCCTCGAGCTCGGCTTCGTGCGCCTGGAGGTCCGAAACGTCGTGCTCGACGACGTGCTCGACGTGCTCGACGGGCAGCACGTGCGTCGGCGCGGAGGCCTGGGCGCTCACGACTGGGCTCCGCCGACCAGCGCGAGGTGCCGCTTGCTTTCGTCGACCGACGGCACGAGCGCGGGATCCTCTATCACGCGTTCGACCGGCTCACCGGCCTGGTGGCTCTCGCTCACGACATCGGCCGGCGTTGCGCCCTCCCCGGTGTAGCGCACGAACGTCCTGACCTCGCGCGTGCGCAGGATCGGCTTCTCGATCACGATTGCCGGCACCGGCTTTTCTGTCTCGACGATCCTGTCGACCGTCTCGGTCACGGTGCGCACGACGGCCTTGCGCCGCCGTGCGATCCAGGCGCGCAGCGCCCGCGACAGGCGGCTCGGCGGGCGCTGCAGGTGCCTGGGCCAGTAGTAGGCGAGCGCGCCGATCGTGATGGCGATCGACAGCGCCATCGCCGAGAACATGGAGAACACCATGCGTCCGCGCTGGAACTGCTCGTCGCTGAGCTTCTCGGGGGCGGTCGCGTAGGCCGCGCCGACCAGGCGGTTCAGCACATTGCCGTTGGCTTCGCGTGCGAGTTCCCGCTCGGCCGCGGCCAGAGCGGCCTGCAGGTCACGGATTGCGGCCTGCCCGTCATCGAACTGGCGGACGGCCGCCTCGCGCCCCTCGCGCTGCAGTGCGCGAACCTCGGCCGCCAGTGCTTCCTGCTCCTCCCTGAGCGGCCGCGCCTCTCGCTCGTAGCGGCCCTGCTCGGCTGACTGCTTGGGCACGAGGCAGGGACCGGCGATCTTGAGGCAGCCGTCCCGGATGACGAGCATGAGCCTGGCGTGTTCCTCGCCCTTGGCCTTCAACGCGGCGTCGATCTGCTCCTGCCGGGTGGTATTTCTCTTGACCGCTTCGGCGGCCTCATCTTGCCGGCGCAGGCGGTCCTGCTCGCGCCTCGCGTTCTCCTGCGTGCGGTTGTCGATCTTCTGCTGGAGCTGGCGGACCGACTCGCGCTTGTCCTCGATGTGGCTGAAGCGCCTGTCGACCATGCGCTCGATGCCGATGGTCCAGTTCTCGAAGGCGACCCCGACACAGAGCACCAGGCCCAGGGCGACGAAGACTCGCAGCAGGATGTCGCGGTGGTAGCAGAACGCGCGCGCCAGGTAGATGCGCATCAGCTCGATGGTCGCGAGCGCCACCATCGGCGCTGCGACGACCCAGTCGAGGAAGCGGTCCGGCGGACTGTTGCCGAAGGTGACACTGAAGGACGAGCCGGCGCCAATCAGCACGCCGAGCACCTCCATGACCCAGAGAAAGCCGAGCCAGAACAAGCCCGGCCGGGTAATTTCATGCTCGGCGGCCTTCTCCATCACCCCCTCACTCTGACGGCGAATGACACCCCTGCCTCCGCCGTCCCCGTCGATACATGGCAGAGGGGGATGTCAAATCCGGACATCTTCCCTGAGGTCGGCGCCGTCTACTCAGGACCGGGCGTGCGGCACGAACCCGCCGAACGCGTCCTGCGGCTCGCGTTGGCCGTAGAGCCTGCGCCTGGTCGTCGGCCTGTCCGACATCGAGGCTCAGTTCCGCGTCGGGCGGCGGACAGCGCAGCGCCTGCGCGACGCGGTGGTGCGCGTCTATCCTCAGGCCGAGCAAGAAGGGTGGGCCGGAGCGCTTGCAAACACTTAACTGAATAGTTAACTATAGCCCGAGCCCGTTCGAGGAGTGCCCGATGAAGCTCTACTACGGCTGGATCGTCGTCGCCGCCGGCGCCCTGATGGGCTGCGTGGCGATCGGCACGGTGTTCTCGCTGGCGGTCTTCCTGCAGCCCATGGCGGAAGCGACCCAGTGGTCGCGTACCGGCATCTCGAGCGCCATGACGATCGTGTTCCTGTCCATGGGGTTCGCGTCGTTCGGCTGGGGCGCGCTCACCGACCGCTACGGGCCGATGCCGGTGGTGCTGGCGGGCGGCGTGCTGCTGGGGCTCGGGCTCCTGCTCGCCAGCCGAGCGACCAGCCTGCTCGAGTTCCAGCTGATCTACGGCATCGTCGTCGGCGCCGCCGCGGGCGCGGTGTTCGCGCCGACCTTCGCCACCATCACCGGCTGGTTCGAGAAGCACCGCGGCCTCGCCGTGTCGCTGGTGTCGGCCGGCATGGGCGTGGCGCCCATGACGGTGTCGCCCTTCGCGAGCTGGCTGATCACGCACCACGACTGGCGGGACGCCCTGCTGGTGATCGCCATCCTCGCCTGGGTGGTGCTGGTGCCGACCGCCTTCCTGGTGCGCCGTCCACCGGCGGAGCCGGACCCGCGCGAGCGCATCGCCCGCCCGCCGGGCGCGGCAGCCGGTGCCGCCGACTCGGACATGACGGCGGGACAGGCGCTGCGCTCACCGCAATTCTGGGTGCTGTCGCTCACCTATTTCTGCTGCTGCGCCACCCATTCCGGGCCGATCTTCCACACCGTGAGCTACGCTCTCGCCTGCGGGCTGCCGATGATGGCGGCGGTCACGATCTACAGCGTCGAGGGCCTGGCCGGCCTGGGCGGCCGCATCCTGTTCGGCCTGGCCGGCGATCGCTTCGGCGCCAAGCGCGTGCTGGTGATCGGCCTGTTTGCCCAGGCGGTGGGGGCGGGGGCCTACTTCTTCGTCCGCCAGCTCGGCGAGTTCTACGCCGTGGCGGCCGTGTTCGGCCTCATATACGGCGGCATCATGCCGCTCTATGCCGTGATCGCCCGCGAATACTTCCCGATGCGCTTCATGGGCACGGTGCTGGGCGCTTCGGCGATTCTGTCGAGCCTCGGCATGGCGCTCGGGCCGGCGCTGGGCGGCTGGATCTACGACACCACCGGTGGCTACGGCTGGCTCTACATTGCCTCGGCCGGCATCGGCTTCGGCGCCATGGCGATTGCGCTCCTGTTCCCGCCCTATCCCTCGGAGCGGCCGGTCGCACAGCCGGCCTAGACGGAGAATGGGTCGACTCTCGCGGGATCTTCCGGGGGAGGACGGCCGTTGAGTTTGGCTTCAATGCGAAAGGACAGGTAATGGCCAAGAACACGATTTGCGTATGGTACGACCGGGACGCCGAGGCCGCGGCACGTTTCTACGCCAGGACTTTCCCCGACAGTTCCGTGGGGGCCATCCACCGTGCGCCGAGCGACTACCCGTCGGGCAAGAAGGGTGACGCGCTGGTGGTCGAGTTCACGGTCGCCGGTGTCGCCTGCATCGGCCTGAACGGCGGCCCGGCGTTCAAGCAGACCGAGGCCTTCTCGTTCCAGATCGCCACCGAGAGCCAGGAAGAGACCGACCGCTACTGGAATGCCATCGTCGGCAATGGCGGCGAGGAGAGCGCCTGCGGCTGGTGCAAGGACAGATGGGGCGTCTCCTGGCAGATCACGCCGCGCGTGCTGACGGAGGCGATGGCGGCCGGCGGCGACGAAGCCCGGCGCGCCTTCGAGGCGATGATGAACATGAAGAAGATCGACGTCGCCGCCATCGAGGCAGCGCGCCGCGGCTGATTTCGGAAGCCCTCTCCTGCCTCGATGATGCAGGCGCATATGGGCTAACTGTCCTCCCTGGCGAAGCCGGGGAGGTGTCGCGTCATACGCGACGGAGGGGTCATGAGCAGCGGGACTGGGGCCCATGACCCCTCCGCCCCCGATTACGGGGGCACCTCTCCGGCTTCGCCAGGGAGGAGAATGAAAAGCGCGCCCATCGGCGAATGCCCTGCCCGATAACGCCCGATGACGAAGGAGGGATTCGAGGAGCGTCGCGCCGCTCGGAGACGGCATTCCTGTCCAGGCCTGATCGGGCGGCGGCATGACGACCGCTTGCCTGCCGGCGCAAAGCCCCGCATCATTCTCGGAGTACCGCTCCAGTAGTCCGACCGCGTTCGCACTGGGAGGGTCTCATGACGTCGTGCCATTTCCGGCAAATGCGTCGCGTGTTTTTCCGTTCGCTTCTCGTCCTCGGCATCGCTCTCGGCGCGGCCTCGCCGGCTGTCGCCGGCTCGCCGACTGGCCGCGTTGCGATCGCCTGGCATGTCACGATCTCGCCGAGCTGGTTCGATCCGTCGAGCGCGCCGCCGCAGATCACGCCGTTCGGCATGCTCTATGCCATCCACGACGCGCTGGTACGGCCCTATCCCGGTCACAAGATGGGCGCGAGCCTCGCCGAGTCGTGGCAGGAGAGCCCTGACGGCAAGACCTACGAGTTCAAGCTGCGCGCCGGCCTCACCTTCCACAACGGCGATCCGCTGACGACGGAGGACGTGAAGTTCAGCTTCGAGCGCTACAAGGGCGCGGGCGCCAAGATCCTGCAGGACGCCGTCGACAGGATCGAGATCGTCGATGCCCGGGTGGTGCGCTTCCATCTCAAGGCGCCGTGGCCCGACTTCATGACCTTCTACGGGACCACCGCCACCGCGGCCGGCCTCGTCGTGCCGAAGAACTACCTGACCCAGGTCGGCGAGGAGAACTTCCGCAAGCGACCGATCGGCGCCGGCCCCTACAAGTTCGTCGGCAGCAAGCCCGGCGTCGAGGTCGAGCTGGAGGCCTTTCCTGCCTACTGGCGCCGCGTGCCGAACGTGAAGACGATCATCATGAAGAGCGTCCCGGAGGCGACGACGCGCGCCGTCATGCTCAAGACGGGCGAGGTCGACATCGCCTACGTGCTCGACGGGCCCGAGGCCGAGGATATCCAGCGCGACAAGCGCTTCCAGGTCGTGTCGTCCAAGCACGCGTCGATTTTCTGGATCGAGATGACCGAGCAGTGGGATGCCGCCTCGCCGTGGCACGACAAGCGGCTGCGCCAGGCGGTGAACCATGCGCTCGACCGCAAGCGGATCAACGAGGCGGCGTGCCTGGGCTTCTGCCCGCCGGCCGGCGTGATCGTGCCGCGCGTCATGGACTTCGCGCTGCAGGTCGAGCCGCCGGCCTACGACGTCGGCAAGGCGAAGAAGCTGCTCGCCGAGGCGGGCTACCCCAAAGGGATCGATGGCGGCGAGTTCGCCGCGATCCCCGGCTTCCCGACAGTGGCCGATGCCGTGGTGAACGATCTCAACGCCGCCGGCATCCGCGTCCGCCTGCGGCCGATGGAGCGCGCGACCTTCTATGCGGCGTGGCGGGAGAAGAAGCTGCGCGGCCTGTTCATGACCGCGGTGGGCAATTCCGGCAACGCCGCGAGCCGCGTCGAGGCGTTCATCCAGTCGAAGGGCGCCTACGCCTACGGCGGTTATCTCGACATCGACGAGCTGTTCCGGCGCCAGGCGTCGGAGCGCGACGTCGCGCGGCGCGAGGCGCTCCTGCACGAGATCCAGAAGCTCACGATCGAGCGCGAGATGTTCGCGCCGGTCATGGACCTGCGAATCCTGATCGGCATCGGCCCGCGCATCGCCAGGCACACCATCACCGACGTCTGGATGAGCCCGTTCGCCTCGAACGAGGACATCGAGCTGAAGCCTTAGGAACTCAAAACGTCAGCGCGTACGCCGCCTCTTCGGTGTACATCGAGCCGTTGCGGCCGGGGCGGCTGGAGTAGAGCGCGAAATGGTCGGCGATCCACGGGCCGGCCTTGAAGGTCGAATGGCTGGCCATGAACTGCGCCAGGTGGTGGCCGGTCTCGGCGCCGTTGCCGAAGCGCGCCAGAGTGACGTGCGGGCGGTACTTGCGGCGCTCGAGCGCGATGCCGCAGTTGCGCGCCACCGTCGCCACCTTCTGCTGCAGCCAGTCGAGGCGGTCGCTGCGCTCGACGGAGGCGGCCAGGGCACGCGGCTGCTTGCCGCTGCTGAACTGCTCGACGCCGGCGAGCGCAACGGCGAAGCGCGGCCCGGCGATGTCGGCCAGCTCCTCCTCGAGGTCGCGCATGACGGCGCCCTGGACCTCGCCGGCGAAGCACAGGGTGACGTGCAGGTTCTCCGGCGGCTGCCAGCGCGCCTCCGGCACGCCCGACTGCAGCGCCATCAGCGCGTCGGCGATTTCCTCAGGGACGGGCAGGGCGACGAACAGACGCGGCATAGTCGTCGAGGTTCCGGGTGACGAAGGGCATCAGGCGGGCAACCACGACGTCGACGCCCTTGGCGTTGGGATGGATTCCGTCCGGCTGGTTGAGTGCCGGATCCTGGGCGACGCCGTCGAGGAAGAACGGATAGAACGGCACGCCATGCTTGTCGGCGAGACGCTGGAAGGCGCCATCGAACTGCGTAGCGTACTCGGGCCCGAAGTTGCGCGGCGCCAGCATGCCGGCCAGCCATACCGTCACGCCGGCCTGCTTCAGCTTGCCGATGATGGCGTCGAGGTTGCGCTCCGTCGCCGCCGGGTCGAGCGCGCGCAGCGCGTCGTTGCCGCCCAGCTCGACGATCACGATGTCGGGCTTGTCGGCCAGCATCCAGTCGACGCGGGCGAGGCCGCCCGCCGTGGTGTCGCCCGACACGCCGTGATTGATCACGGTGACGTTACGGCCGACCGCCTTCAGGGCGGCTTCCAGGCGGGCCGGGATGGCCTGGTCGGGCTTGAGGCCGTAGCCGGCGGCCAGGCTGTCGCCCAGAAAGGCGAGCTTGACCGGCGCCGCCGCCTTGCCCGGCGCATTTTGTGCATGGGCAGGCGAAAAGCACAGCGCAAGCGTGATCAGCAGCGATTTGACCATTGCCAGTGACTTGATGGGCGCTAGCGAATTGACCCGCGCCGCAAAACGACCATATGCAGACCCGACACTCATGGCCTCTGTCCCGGAACCCGTTGCCTTGGCGCCCATCGTCCGTCTTTCCGACGTCCATCTCGACATGGCAAACGATGCCGGCACGGTCAATATCCTGCGCGGCGTCAGCCTCGACATCGCCGCCGGCGAGATTGCCGCGGTGGTCGGCCCCTCGGGCGCCGGCAAGTCCAGCCTGATGATGGTGGCGGGCGGGCTGGAGCGGGCAAGCTCCGGCCGGGTCGAGGTGGCGGGGCACGATCTCGGGCCGCTCGACGACGATGCCAGGGCGCGCCTGCGGCGCGACCACATCGGCATCGTCTTCCAGGGCTTTCATCTCATCCCGACCATGACGGCGCACGAGAACGTGGCGCTGCCGCTCGAGTTCGCCGGCCGCGGGGATGCGTTCGAGCTCGCCGAGGCGGCGCTGAGGCGGGTCGGGCTCGGCCATCGCATCGGCCACTACCCGGCGCAGCTGTCGGGCGGCGAGCAGCAGCGCGTCGCCGTGGCGCGCGCCTTCGTCGGCCGGCCAAAGCTGCTGCTGGCCGACGAGCCGACCGGCAATCTCGACGGCAGCACCGGCAAGCAGGTCATGGACCTGCTATTCGAGCTGGCGCGCGCCGACCAGGCGACGCTGATCCTGATCACCCACGACATGGTCCTGGCCGAACGCTGCGACCGCATCCTGCGCATCGCCGACGGCCTGCTGGTCGGCGACGAACGCCCGGCGGCGGCGCTGGCGGCGCAGTGATGGGACGCAATACTTGCTCATTCCATTCATGTTCCTCTCCCCCGCTAGGGGGAGAGGCTAGGTGAGGGGGTAACATCGTGCGTGGCCCCCTCACCCAACCTCTCCCCCTAGCGGGGGAGAGGGGCCCGACTCAGAGCAAAGGCATTCCCCTCGCGTTCCGCCTCGCCGCGCGCGAGATGCGGGGCGGGCTGGCCGGCTTTCGGCTGTTCATTGCCTGCCTGGCGCTGGGCGTGGCGGCGATCGCCGGCATCCTGAGCTTCAGCCGCGCCGTCGAGGAAGGGCTGCGCGCCGACGCGCGCGAGATCCTGGGCGGCGACGTCGCCGTCTCGCTGCTCTACCGCGAGGCGACGCCCGAGCAGATGGAATTCATGAAGTCGCGCGGCCAGTTCGTGCGCTGGATCGACAGCCGGGCGATGGCGCGGCCGGTCAAGCCGGACGGCCGGCCCACGCTGGTCCAGATGAAGGCGGTCGAGCCGGCCTACCCGCTGTACGGCGTCGTCGAGCTCAAGGGCGGTGGCACGCTCGCCGACGCGATGGCGCAGCGCGACGGCGTGTGGGGCGTGGTGGTCGAGGAAGCGGCGCTGCGTCGGATGAACCTGGCGCTCGGCGATCGTTTGCGCCTCGGCGAGGCCACCGTCGAGGTGCGCGACGTGCTGACGCGCGAGCCCGATCGCGGGCTGAATGCCTTCGCGAGCCTCGGCCCGCGGCTGATGATCCCGTTCGCGGCGGTGGCCGAGACCGGGCTGGTGCAGCCCGGCAGCCTGCTCAACTGGGAATACCGCCTGCGCCTGCCGCCGGGCACCTCGGACAAGGCCACGATCGACGCCCTGAAGAGTCGTTTTCCCGACGCCGGATGGCGGGTCAGGGGCCTCGCCGAGGCGGGCGGCGGAATCCGCTTCTGGCTCGACCGGTTGACCCAGTTCATCGGCCTGATCGGCCTGTCGTCGCTGCTGGTCGGGGGCGTCGGCGTCGGCAACGCGATCGGCAGCTTTCTCGCCGGCCGGCTGCGCACCATCGCCATCCTGAAGTGCCTCGGGGCGCCCGAGCGTCTCGTCTTCACGACCTACTTCGTGCAGCTGGCGGCGCTCGCCCTGCTCGGCGTGCTGGTGGGCGTCGCGATCGGCGGCGCTCTGCCGTTCCTCGCCCAGTCGCTGATCGCCGACGTGCTGCCGGTGCGCGCGCGGGTCGCGCTCTATGCCGGGCCGCTGGCGATCGCCGGGGCGTTTGGCCTGCTGGTGGCGCTGCTGTTCACCCTGGTGCCGCTGCTGCGGGCGCGCCGCATTCCCGCGGTGACCCTGATGCGCGGCGCGGTGGTCGGCGTCGCCGGGCGCCTGCCGTGGCGCGATGCCCTCCCGATCGTCGGCGTGGCGCTGGCACTGGCGGGCTTCACCATCCTGACCGCCGACAGCCGGCGCATCGCCGTCTGGTTCGTGGTCGGCGCGGTCGGTGCTTTCATCGCCTTCCCGCTCCTGGCGCGTCTGCTGATGCTGGCGGCGGCGCGCGCCGGCAAGCCGCGGCTGGCCGGGCTCAGGCTGGCACTCGCCAACCTGCATCGGCCGGGCGCACCGACGCCGATCGTCATGCTGTCGCTCGGGCTCGGCCTCACCGTGCTGGTGGCGACGGCGCTGATCGAAGGAAACCTCCGCGAGCAGCTGACGCGGCGCATCCCGAGCGATGCGCCGGCCTTCTTCTTCGTCGACATCCAGTCGAACCAGATCGCCGAGTTCGAGAAGGCGCTCGCCGCCATTCCCGGCGCCGGCCCGCTCGACAAGGTACCGTCGCTGCGCGGCCGCATCGTCAAGGTCGGCGGCAAGCCGGTGAGCGAGATCGCCGTGCCGTCGGAAGCGCGCTGGGCGGTCGAGGGCGATCGCGGCGTCACCTACTCGGCGACGCAGCCCGAAGGCTCGCGCATCGTCGCGGGGCAATGGTGGCCGCCGGACTATCGCGGGCCGCAGCTCATCTCGTTCGACGAGGCGCTGGCGCGGGCGTTCGGGCTCGGGATCGGCGACACCATCACGGTGAACGTGCTGGGCCGCGACATCGAAGCGACGATCGCCTCGCTGCGGCGCATCGAATGGACGACGCTCTCCATCAACTTCGTGTTCGTCTACTCGCCCGGCCTGCTCGACAAGGCGCCGCACACTTTCCTCGCCACGGTGAAGTCGACGCCGCAGGCCGAGGACGCGATCTTCACAGCCATCACCGACCAGTTCCCCAATGTCACCGTGGTGCGCATCCGCGACGCCATCGAGACGGCGGCGGGCGTGCTCGGCAACATCGGGCTGGCGAGCCGGGTCATCGGCTTTCTCAGCATCCTGGCCGGCGTGCTGGTGCTGGCCGGCGCCATGCTGGCAACCCAGCAGCGCCGCGTGCACGAGGCAGTGGTGATGAAGGTGCTGGGCGCCACGCGGGCGCGGATTGCCGGCATCTTCGCCTGGGAATTCGCCGTCCTCGGCCTCGCCACTGCCCTGGCGGCCCTGGGAGTCGGCACGGCGGCCGCCTATTTCGTGATCAGCCGCCTGATGGGGCTGGACTGGACCTTCCTGCCGACCGTCGCCGTGGCGGTTGCCGTGGGCGCCACCGCCCTCACGCTTGCCTTCGGGCTGGCCGGCACGCTCGGCGCCTTGCGCCAGAGGCCGCTCGCCTTGCTGCGCAACGAATGACCGGCAAAACTCTGTAGTTTTTGAACGATCTGGAGCAGTGGATCGGCGCAGAAGCCTATTGATTCATACCGTCTGAGTGACCAGATTGGTGGCCAATGGGGTTCGATAACGAGGCCCCGTGGAGGCTTGGACCAGATGGCGAATACGAATTTCGGAATGTTCAACCGCGCCGGCACCGTTGCCGACCAGGCAGCGTTCGATGTCGGCCTGCGCGCCCATATGGTGCGCGTCTACAACTACATGGCTTCGGGGCTCGCGCTGTCGGGCATCGTGGCCATCGGTCTGTTCAGCTCGGCCGAGCTCGCTGGCCTGTTCTTCCAGGTGCAGGGCACGCGCGTCGTCGGCCTGAACATGCTGGGCTGGATCGCGATCTTCGCGCCGATCGGCTTGCTGCTGCTCGTGTCCTTCCGGGCAGCGTCGATGAGCCTGGGCGCGGTGCAGGCGGTCTACTGGACTGTCACGGCCCTGATGGGCGTCAGCCTGTCGCTGCTGCTGTTCCGCTACACCGGCGCGTCGGTGGCCCGCACCTTCTTCATCACCGCGGCGGCGTTCGGTGCGCTGAGCCTCTACGGCTACACCACCAAGCGCGACCTGTCGGCGATGGGCAAGTTCCTGTTCATGGGGCTGATCGGCCTGATCCTGGCCGGTCTGGTGAACATGATCTGGCCGTCGGGCACGATGAGCTTCATCATCTCGGCCGTCGGCGTGCTGATCTTCTCGGGCCTGATCGCCTACGACACCCAGAGGATCAAGGAGCAGTATGCCGAGGCGTGGGGCACGGATACGCTGGAGAAGGTCGCGGTGTTCGGCGCGTTGAGCCTGTACCTCGACTTCGTGAACCTGTTCCAGTTCCTCATGGCCTTCCTCGGCCAGGAACGCGAGTAGCACCTATCGGCTGATCGTCGAGACGCCCGGGCCGCAAGGCCCGGGCGTTTTGTCGTGGGGTTGCCGGGAGTCCGCCGCCTCCGACGCGGCGCTGCGTCGCCAAGCGGGCCAATTGCGCCCCCGGGCGGGCGACCTATAGTTTACCGCCATGCGGCGGACATCGTACGAACTGATGAACTGCTCGATCGCGTCGGCGCTCGACATCGTCGGCGAGCCGTGGACGCTGCTGATCGTGCGCGACGCCTTCTACGGCGTGCGCCGCTTCGACGATTTCCACGACAATCTCGGCATCGCCCGCAACGTGCTGACGGTGCGCCTGAAGAAGCTCGTCGAGGTCGGAATCTTCCGCAAGGTCGCCTACCAGACCCGGCCGCTGCGCCACGAATACCGTCTGACCGACAAGGGCGCGGCTTTGTTCGGCGTGATCGTCGGCCTGAAGCAGTGGGGCGATCGCTACGGCGCGGCGGCGCGCAGCGGCAAGCCGATGGACCTGGTGAATCGCACCGACGGCCGGCCGCTCGATCCGGTGCTGATCGACGCCGAGACCGGCCAGCGCATGGAGCTCACCAACGTGCGTGCCGTCGCCGGTCCCGGCGCCGACCAGGCGACACGCGCCTTCTTCGAGCGCCTCGCCGTCAACCGCGCCGGACGATAGGGGGGCCGTCCGAATAAGCTTGGCCGTCATTTGGGCGAGTGCAATCCCTGCATACGGATTGTGGCTGCAGATTAGAGCCAACTCGACTGGCCGGCCTGCTCGTGCACGCCGTGTCGTGATAGCTCGGGCGGTGCGCGCGTGCTTGCCCGTGCGCTGTCGTGATCGCGCTTTGGGCGAGGCTCTGCGCGAACGGAAGAGTATGGCCATGATCATTGCCGGCACCGACGCAAACCAACGTGCCCCTGACGCAGCGCCTTTTCGGTGCGTCAGCGCCAAGTCGTTGATTTCAAAGGCCACTGACGCAACGGACGCAACTGACGCAAGATTCGGCACCGAATCCCCCCGACCACTGGAGAGGGCGAGCGGCGAGAGCGAGACCGTCCGTGTCCGGAGGCCCGACCGCAAGAATGCCGTCCCGACCGCACCGGCCGCTACCAACCAGTCGCTTGCGGTCGGCTAACCCCTTGATTCAAAAGAATCCGACCGCAACGAACGCACCGACCGCAAAGAAAGAGGGTGGTTCTATTTTGTTTGTTGGCGAGCCGACTCAAGAGGACCGCGGGCGTCCCGCCCGCGGTCCCCTTGAGTATGAGCATCATTCCTTCTCGATCAGCTTGCCGTCGAGGGTGCGGCGCGTGCGCTCCGTGTCCTGCTTCTCGGCGGCCTTCTGGGACTTGGTGCGACCGAAGCGGCGCCGGTTGGCATCGGCCTCGACCTCTCGGTCGCGTCGCGCCTTGTCCTTGCGGGCTCGCCGCAGGTTGACGATCTCCGCCATCGTTCCATCTCGCCTGTGGAATACCGTCAGAAGTCTATGCCGCGCCGGACGTCGATACGCTACTCTTAGTATGACTCCGGGGTACAGGAGCGGGTCATGGCCAGTTCGCTTCGCAAGAAAGTCCTGATCGGCAGCGGTAGCGTCATTGCCCTCCTGATCGTCGTTCTGGTCGCCGCCCCGTTCTTCATCGACGTCAACGCCTTCAAGCCGGAGATCGCCGCGGAGGTGAAGAAGGCGACGGGCCGCGAGCTGGTGATCGACGGGCCGATCGAGCTGTCGCTGCTGCCGACGCCGGTGGTCACCGTCAAGGGCGTGAAGTTCTTCAACGTGCCGGGCTCCAAGAATGCCAACATGGTCGAGGTCAAGTCGGTCACGGTGAAGCCGGCCATCCTGCCCCTGCTGAGTGGCGGCATCGAGGTCGACGAGGTCACCCTGGTCGAGCCCAAGATCGTCCTGGAGATCAATGCCGCCGGCAAGCCGAACTGGGAGTTCGCGCCGTCGGTGGCCGAGGCCAAGCCGGCGGCACCCAAGCCCGGCCCGGCCCGGCCGCTGTCGCTCGGCCGGCTCACCATCGACAACGGCACGCTGATCTTCAGCGACGCCAAGGCGGGACTCTCGGTGGTTGCCGAGAAAGCCAACTTCACCGCGTCGGTCGGCTCGCTCGACGGGCCCTATTCGCTGGCCGGGAATGCCACGGTTAACGGCTCGGCGCTGAAGCTCGACCTCGCGGTCGGCGCCAAGGGGAACGCCGGACACAGCGCCGAGGTGTCTTTGCAGGTCGGCGGCGGCCGGCTGGGTTTCAAGGGCACGCTGAGCGAGCTCGGGCCAGCGGCGCGCGTGGCCGGCAGCGCCTCGATCTCCGCGGACTCGCTCACGGCCTTCGCCGGCACCCTGTCGAAGCTCGCCGGGCAGCCCGAGCCGGCGCTGCCGCCCCTGCTGGCCGGCAAGTTCAGCTTCGAAGGCGGCATCGAGGCATCGCAGACTTCCTTCGCCGCCAAGGATTTCAAGGTTGCGCTGGGGCAGGATAGCGGCTCGGGCTCGGTCTCGGTGGCGATGAAGTCGGGCCTGGCGATCGATGCCCGGCTGGTGCTGCCCAAGATCGATCTCGATCGCACCCTGGCGGCGCTGTCACAGCCCGCGGCGGCCGGCACGCCGGCCAAGCCAGCGTCGGGAGCGCCGGCGGCGTCGCCGGCACCAGCGGCCGGCGGCCTGCCGGCCAATCTCACCCTCAAGGCGGTGCTCGAGATCGGCGAGCTGACCTACAACAAGAAGCCGGTGCGCAACGTCGCGCTCGACCTCGACGCCAAGGGCGGCGCCGTCGCGGTGCCGAAGCTCACGGCGACGCTGCCGGGCGACATGATCCTGCAGGCGCGGTCGACCCTGTCCGGCGATCCGGCGCGCCCCACCGTGTCGGGCGAGTTCAGCCTGGTCGGCCCCAAGCTGCGCGAGACCCTGAGCTGGCTCGAGGTCGATGTCGCGTCGGTGCCGCAGAGCAAGCTCAACCGCCTCAGCATCAAGGGGCGCATGGCATCGAGCGGCGGAAATGTTCAGGTGAGCGGCGTCTCCTTCGAGGTCGACGATCTCAAGGGGACGGGCGGCATCACCGTGAGCTTCACCGTTCCCCTGGCGATCGCCGTGGCCGTCGACATCGACACGATCGATCTCGATTCCTATCTGGCGCCTGCGGTCCAGAAGCCGGCTGCCACGCAGCCGGCGCCGGCGGCCAAGCCGGCCGGTCCGGCCGTCGCCGGCCCGACGGTCGCGCTCAAGGCCAAGGTGGCGAAGCTGGTCTACCGCAAGGACACGATTGGCGGCATCGACGTCGATATCGTGGTGCAGGGGACGACCCTGCGCCTGAACGACATCAAGGTGGGCAATCTCGTGGGGGCGCGTCTGGCGGTGCGGGGCTCCATCGCCAATTTCCAGTCGGCGATGCCGCGGCCCGACATCGCCTTCAATTTCGAGGCGCCCGACATGGGGCGCGTCCTCAAGCTCGCCGGCACCACGGCGCCGGCCGGCCTCGGCCTGGTGGCCGCGAGCGGCGGCGTCTCGGGCACCGTCGAGCAACTCGGCCTGCGCGAGCTTTCCGTGAGCGCCATGGGCCAGAGCGTGCGGGCGAGCGGTACGCTGTCCCTCCCCGGCGCAGCCCAGGGAGCCCCCAAGGCGGTCGGCTACAAGGGCAGCGTCACGCTGAACGGCCAGACGCTCACCGGTGCCGTCGATGTCGCCCTGGCGGGCGCCAGGCCCAACATCACGGCTGATCTCAAGGCCGCCACGCTCGATCTCGACCGGATCGGCGGTGGGCCGGCGGCGCGGCCGGCGGGTCGCGGCCAGCCGGCGGCCGCGGCGGGGCCGATCGACACCGCACCGCTGCGCAGCGTCGACGGCAGCTTCAAGCTTCAGGTCGGGACCCTGATCAGCGCGCCGCTGCGCATCGCCAACGCCGACCTGGCCGCCACCCTCAAGGACGGTGTCCTCACCATCGCCCATCTCAAGGGCGGCCTGTTCAGCGGCTCGCTCGCCTTCTCGGGCGTCGTCAACGGCAGCCAGCCGGCGCTCGCGCTCGACCTCAAGGGCGACGTCAACGGGCTCTCCCTGAGCGAGATCCTGCGCACCACGTCGGGCTCCAACCAGTTCGGCAGCGCCATCAAGGTGACGGTCGACGGCCGGCTCAACGCCAACGGCATCACCCTGCGGGCGGCCGGCGCGACCGCGGCGCAGCTTCGCGCCTCGATGGCGGGCGGCGCCAACCTCGGCGGCCACATCTTCGTCGGCGCCGACAAGGCGCTGCAGATCCTGGGCAGCGCGGCGACGGGCGCGGCGAGCGGCGTGATCGACAATACCCTCGGCAACGTGATGGGCGCGATCGGCCAGAAGGGCAATCTCGGCGTCGGCAACCTCCTGAACGCGATCTCGCTGGTGCTGAACCGCTTCGTCAACCACGACAGCCCGATCTCGGGTCGTGTCGAGGTCGCGGGCGGCGTGCTGACCGACAAGGGGCTGGCGGTGCAGGGCAACCGCGCGACGGCGAGCATCGCCACGCGAACCAACCTCGCGGCCTCGACGACCGACACGACCATCACCTTCACCATCGCCGAGGATCCGTCGGCGGCCTACCTGATCACCACGGCGCGCGGCCCGACCTCCTCGCCATCGCTCAACGTGGTGCGCGGCACCGCCAAGGATCCGCCGGGCATGGTGAATACGCTGCCGGGAGTCGGTAATGTGCTGCCGGGCGGGCAGAATTCGCCGGTGCCGGGCGTTCCCATCCCGAACGTCCCGGTGCCGCGGCTGCCCAACATCTTCGGCCGCTGAAGGGGTTGCCTTGCTCGATCGATTGTTGACCGTTCTGCGTGCGCGGTTCGGAACCGCGCCGGCGCTCACCGAGGCGCCGCGCGGCGTCGATGTCCTGGCCGACATGGCCAACCGCCGGGTCATCCGGCGCTATACCGACAGGCCGGTCGATCCGGCGCTGCTCGACACGCTGTGCGCCGTGGCGCTGTCGGCGCCGTCGAAGAGCGACCTCCAGCAGGGCGATATCGTGATCGTGTCCGACGCGGGCCAGCGCGAGAAGCTCGAGGCCCTGCTGCCCGACAATCCCTGGGTCAAGGCGGCGCCGGTCTTCCTGGTGTTCTGCGGCAACAACCGCCGTCATCGCCTGCTGTTCGAGTGGCGCAAGTGGCCGTTCGTCAACGACTATCTCGATCCGTTCTTCAACGCCGCGGTCGATGCCGGGATCGTGCTGGCGACCTTCACCGCTGCCGCCGACCGGGTCGGGCTGGGCAGTTGCCCGATCAGCGCCATCCGCAACCATGCCGCCCAGGTCTCGGACATTCTCGGGCTGCCGCAGCACGTTTTCCCGGTGGCGGCGCTGGGCGTCGGCTGGCCGTCCTTCGAGGGCGTGATGAGCCCCCGGCTCGGTCTCGATGTCACCATCCACCGCGACCGCTACGACGAGCAGGGGCTGGCCGGCAAGATCGCCGCCTACGACAGGCGACGCGAGGCGGTGCAGCCCTACCGCAGCCAGCGCTACGTCGAGAAATTCGGCGAAGCCGCCGAGTACGGCTGGTCGGAAGACAAGGCCCGGCAATATTCGGTTCCCGAGCGCGCCGATTTCGGAGCATTCGTGCGTGCCAAGGGGTTCAGGCTGGAGTGATCGTGCGAACTCTCGGTTACTCCTTCTCCTCCCTAAGCGTAGCTTGGGGAGGTGCCCCCGTAATCGGGGGCGGAGGGGTCGGAGGCCCCAGTCCCGCTGCTCATGACCCCTCCGTCGGCGATTACGCCGACACCTCCCCAGCTTCGCTAGGGAGGAGAATGAGTACGACGCCTCATTGTTGCCGGCGTTTAAGGGCTGCCAGCACGTGAAGCCGCAGCGCGCTCGACAGGTTGGTCGATCCGTCGCCGCCCCCTCCCGCGACGGCGGTGCGCGCGTGATCGATCTCGGCGACCAGGGCGTTGAGCGACTGTCCGCGGTGCTGAGCAATCACCGCCAGCTCGGCCCAGAAGGCGTCCTCGAGCGATACCGAGGTGCGATGGCCGTCGATGGTGACCGAGCGCTTGCGCATGGCTCGACTGTGGCAGCGTCAAACCGCCCGCTCAACCTGCCTTGCCGCCGTCATAGAGCGTGCGTATAAGCGCGCCCAACAACCCCGGACATCCTTATGGAAATTCGTAACGTCGCGATCATCGCGCACGTCGACCATGGAAAAACGACCCTCGTCGACTGCCTGCTGAAGCAGAGCGGCACCTTTCGCGACAACCAGCAGGTCGCCGAGCGGGCGATGGACTCGAACGATCTCGAGCGCGAGCGCGGCATCACCATCCTCGCCAAGGCGACCTCGGTGGTGTGGCAGGGCGTGCGCATCAACATCGTCGATACGCCCGGCCACGCCGATTTCGGCGGCGAGGTCGAGCGCATCCTGTCGATGGTCGACGGCGTGGTGCTGCTGGTCGATGCCGCCGAAGGGCCGCTGCCGCAGACCAAGTTCGTGCTCGGCAAGGCGCTGCGCCTCGGCCTGCGGCCGATCGTGCTGGTCAACAAGGTCGACCGGCCCGACGCCCGCGCCCACCAGGTGCACGACGAGGTGTTCGACCTGTTCGCCGCCCTCGAGGCGAGCGACCGCCAGCTCGATTTCCCGACCCTGTTCGCCTCGGCCAAGCAGGGCTGGGCGGCCGACTCGCTGGAAGCCGCGCGGGTCGACATGACGCCGCTGTTCGACCTCATCCTGCGCCACGTGCCGGCGCCGCACATCGAGGCCGACAAGCCGTTCCGCATGCTGGTGACGACGCTCGAATCGGACGCGTTCCTCGGCCGCATCCTGACCGGTCGCATCCAGTCCGGGGTGCTCAAGCCCAACACCATCCTGAAGGCGCTGAGCCGCGACGGCAGCGATATCGAGCAGGTCCGCGTCACCAAGGTGCTGGCGTTCCGCGGGCTGGAGCGCCAGGCGCTCGACCTCGCCGAAGCCGGCGACATCGTCGCGGTGGCGGGCTTCAAGACCGCGACCGTGGCCGACACGATCTGCGATCCCGTTGTCGAATGGGCGCTGCCGGCCCAGCCGGTCGATCCGCCGACCCTGGCCATGACCTTCTCGGTCAACGATTCGCCGCTCGCCGGCCGCGAGGGCGACAAGGTGACGACGCGCATGATCCGCGCCCGCCTGATGCGCGAGGGCGAGGGCAATGTCGCGATCCGCGTGCGCGACACCGACAACACCGACTCCTACGAGGTAGCCGGCCGCGGCGAGCTGCAGCTCGGCGTGCTGATCGAGACCATGCGGCGCGAGGGTTTCGAGCTCGCCGTCGGCCGCCCGCGCGTGCTGTTCGAGAACGACCCGGTGACCGGCCAGCGGCTGGAGCCGATCGAGGAGGTCGTGATCGATGTCGACGACGCCTATACCGGCGTCGTGGTCGAGCAGATCTCGACCCGCAAGGGCGAGCTGCAGGACATGCGGCCGTCGGGCGCCGGCAAGACGCGGCTGGTGTTCCATGCCCCGTCGCGCGGCCTGATCGGCTATCATGGCGAGTTCCTGACCGATACCCGCGGCACCGGCGTGATGAATCGCCTGTTCCATGCCTACGGGCCCTATCGCGGCCCGATCCCGGGCCGGCGCAATGGCGCGCTGATCGCCAATGCCGAGGGCACGGCGGTGGCCTACGCGCTATGGAACCTCGAGGAGCGCGGGCCGATGTTCATCGACCCGGGCATTGCGGTATACGAGGGCATGCTGATCGGCGAGCACAGTCGCGGCAACGATCTCGACGTCAACGTGTTGAAGGGCAAGCAGCTCACCAACATCCGGGCCGCCGGCAAGGACGAGGCGGTTCGGCTCACCCCGCCCCGCCGCATGTCGCTCGAGCAGGCGATCGCCTATATCGAGGACGACGAGCTCGTCGAGGTGACCCCGAAGTCGATCCGTCTGCGCAAGCGCTTCCTCCATCCGGAAGATCGCAAGCGCGCCAAGAAACAGGCGGCTGCCGCCGCCGCAGAATAGGTAGACCCTTGAACAATCGCGATACTTTCGAAGACCGTCTCGAGAACCAGGCAAAGGCCAAGCAGGCCTTGCTGGAGCGCGCCAAGGCGAAGGACCCGACCAACGACCCCGAGTTCGCCGCCCGCCAGGAGGCGCGTGCCGCGGCCGCCCGCCTGCGCGAGCAGCGCGAGGAGGAGCGCCGCAACGCCAAGATCGCCGAACGCGCCAAGGCGATCGCCGACCGCGAGGCCAGGAAGGTCGAGAAGATCAACAAGGAGGCCGAGGAGGCCAAGAGCGCCTTGCGCGCGCAGATCGAGCTGCTCGCCGCCCAGAAGGCGACCCGCGACGCCCGCTACGCCGCCCGCAAGGCCCGCAAGAAGTAGCGCTTCTCAATTCTCCTCCCCAGCGAAGCTGGGGCAGTGTCCGCGTCATTCTCATTCTCTCCTCCCCAGCGAAGCTGGGGAGGTGTCCGCGTAATCGCGGACGGAGGGGTCATGAGCAGCGGGTCTGGGGCTTCTGACCCCTCCGTCGCGTATGACCCTTCGGCTTCGCTCAGGGCAGGCGGCGACACCTCCCCAGCTCTGCTGGGCAGGAGAATGAGAAGAGCGTCCTCAGTGCTCGAGCGAGCGGCCTACAGCGTCCCGCCGGTCAGCGAGGCGCGCTGGCTGATCTCGATGTGGTTGCCGTCGGGGTCGCAGACGAAGGCGTAGCGTACCGTGTCGCCCAGCACCCGCGGCGTGCCGCCCGAGGCGCCGCCGCGCTCGAGGATGCCGGCGTACTCGTGCAGGCAGTCCCACACCTGCACCGTCATGTAGCGGTAACCCGGGCCGCGCCATTCCTGGCTGCGCTCGACCTGCCGGCGGCCGGCGATCACGACCAGCGAATCGCCGCAGCGATAGCGGCCGTCGCCCGCGCGCTCGAACTGCATGGCGTGCGTCCAGAACCGGTCGTGCTCGGCCGGGTCGTTGACCTCGAGCAGGATGGCGATGCCCTCGATGCCGCGCTCGCCCCTGGGAACCAGCGTCACCTTGTTGCCGTCGGGGTCGGCCAGCGCCCGGCGCGCGGCGAGACCCTCGCGGGCGATCTCGAGGCCGACGATGCCGGAGGGCGGCGTGTCGGGCAGGGCACCGCGCGAATGGTTCATCTTCAGGATCGAGCCGTTCATGTGATGGCGGTGCTGCTGCACGCCGCCGCCCAGCTTGCCCATGTGGTCGTACGGAAGGCCGACCGTGTTCTGCCAGAAGGCGAGTTGCTCGTCGCGCCTGGTCGAGAACAGGCCGATGTCGAGATGCTGCTTGGCGAGGTTCATGACACTATCCTGAACCATCGGCTGGCTCGAAGCATCAACCGGCGAGGGAGGAGCGCCCTGAAAGGCCACAGTGTCGGATCCTGCCTCGCCCTGCTGCTGTGCGGCATCGGCTGGACGCCGGCCGCCCGCGCGCAGAACGCGACCTGGAATGGGACGACGAGCCGATTCGACACGGCGGCGAACTGGTCGCCGGCCGCGGTGCCGACGGGCACCGCCTCGTTCGGCGGCACGGGCGTTCCCGACATCACCTACTCGGCCATGACCACCTTGGGCAGCTTCACCTTCGCCCCCGGCGCCCAGGCCTTCACCTTCACGTCGACGAGCGTGAGCAACGGCGTGGCTTTCGACGGCGCGGGCATCGTCGACAATGGCTCGAGTGCGCCGCGCTTCCGCAACACCAACGGCGGGGCCGTGCCCCAGGCGTCGGGCCTGACTTTTGCCGGCCAGTCGAGCGCCGGCACGGCCCGGATCGCCAACGCCGACGGCGGCATCACGCTGTTCGCCGGAAGCAGCACTGCCGGCAACGCGGTCATCACGAGCACCCGCGGCAGCGCGCTGTTCAGCGCCGTCCTGTTCACCGGGACGAGCACGGCCGGCAACGCCCACATCACGAACGACGTCGGTGGCACCGCGCAGTTCAATTCAGGGACATCGGCCGGCAGTGCCACGCTGGTCAACCAGGGCGGCAGCGCCGCGAGCTTCAACATCGCGCGCTTCGTCGACGCCCTGCTCAATCCCGGCACCGTGCCGCCGTCGGCCAACGAGGTCGGCATCACGTCGTTCGTCGGCTCGTCGGCCGGCGCCGCCCGCATCACCAACAACAGCGGCGGCGTGACGGCCTTCCTGCTCGACAGCACGGCCGGAGCGGCGACCATCGTCACCAATGCCGGCGGGGCGACCTATTTTACCGGAGCCAGCTCGGGCGGCGCGGCCAGCTTGATCGTAAACGCCGGCGGCACGCTCGATCTCACCGCGCACGATCCCGGCACGCTGACGGCGGGCGCGCTCGTGCAGGCCGCCGGCAGCGCCTACCGGATCGCCGTCTCGCCGGGCCTGAGCACCACGCTTGCCGTGAGTGGCACGGCGAGCCTGCAGGGGGCGGCTCTGCAAGTGATGCCCGCCGCGGCGAACTATTGGCGCAGCCCACGCTTCCCGATCCTGAGCGCCGCGGGTGGCGTCAGCGGCACCTTCGCCATCGCAGATTCTTTCGCCTTCCTCGCGCCGACGCTCAGCTACGACGCCAACAATGTCTGGCTCGCCCTGTCACAAAGCTTTGCGCGCGGCGGGCAGACAGCGAACCAGCGCGCGGTCGGCGCGGCGCTCGACCGCTCCGCGCCGACGGCGAGCGGCGATCTCGACACCGTGATCGGCACGCTGGCCGTGGCCGCCGCCGGACAGGGGCCGCAGGTGCTGACGGCCCTCAGCGGCCAGCCCTATGCCGACTTCGCCACCCTGAACGTGCAAACGGGATACGCCTTCCTGAATGCGGTAAGCGCGCAGATCGCCGCCGTGCGTGACAGCGCGCCGATGGCCCGCGTGGCGCTGGCCGAAGCCTGCCAGGCGGCCGCCTGCCCCGCGACGCCAGCCGGCACCGTCACAGCCATAGGCACGATCGGCGCCTGGATGAACGCGCTCGGCGGCGCGGGCAGCGTGCTGGGCGACGGCAACGCCGGCACCCTGACTTACAGCCTCGGCGGCGTTGCGGTGGGAGCGGACTATCGTCCCGATCCCCGGGTGCTGCTCGGCGCCAGCATCGGCTACGGGGCGGGATCGCAGTGGGTGAACGGCTTCGACACGCGCGGCACGACCGATGCGTTCAGCGCCAGTCTCTATGCGTCGTTCGTCGCGGACGGCTTCTACGCCGATGGAATCCTGGGTTATGCCAACTCCACCAACCGGCTGACGCGCAGCATCGTGCTTCCGGGACTGGCCACGCGGACCGCAAGCGGCCAGACCAGCGCCAACCAGTTCCTCGGCCAGCTCGAGTCGGGCTTCAGGATCGAGCTGGCGGCGCTTGCGCCCGGCCTGTCGCTGACGCCGTTCGCGCGCTTGCAGGGAGCGACGACGAACCAGCCGGGCTTCGCCGAAAGCGGCGCGGGCTCACTCAACCTTCTCGTGACGTCGCAGGCTACCAACTCGCTGCGCTCGACCCTGGGCGCCGACCTCGCGGCCACGCTCGGTCCCATCGACTTTGCGCTCAGGCTCGGCTGGCTGCACGAGTATGCCGACACCAGCCGTCCCCTGACGGCATCGTTCGCCGGCGCGCCGGGGTTCTCCTACACCGTGCTCGGCGCCGCGCCGCGGCGCGACAGCGCCGTGCTGGGGTTCGCGGCCAACGCCAAGCTCGCGAGCACGACGCGGCTCTATCTGCGCTACGAGGGCGAGATCGGCGGCGGCACCGACAACCACGCGCTCACGCTCGGCCTGCGCCTGTCGTGGTGAGCTTCAGATCTTCAGCTCGCTGAAGAAATCGTTGCCCTTGTCGTCGGTGACGATGAAGGCCGGGAAGTTCTCGACCTGGATGCGCCAGATCGCCTCCATGCCGAGCTCGGGATACTCGAGGACCTCGACCTTCCGGATGCAGTTCTTGGCCAGGATGGCAGCCGGGCCGCCGATCGAGCCCAGATAGAAGCCTTTATGCTTCTTGCAGGCGTCGACCACGGCCCTGCTGCGGTTGCCCTTGGCCAGCATGACCATCGAGCCGCCGTTGGCCTGGAACAGGTCGACGTAGGAGTCCATGCGGCCGGCGGTGGTCGGGCCGAACGAGCCCGATGGCATGCCCTGCGGCGTCTTGGCGGGGCCGGCGTAGTAGACCGGGAACTGCTTGAAATAGTCGGGCAGGCTCTCGCCCCGGTCGAGCCGTTCCTTGAGCTTGGCGTGCGCCGAATCGCGTGCCACGATCAGCGTGCCGGTGAGGTTGACGCGGGTCTTCACGGGATGGCGGGTCAGGACCGACAGGGTGTGCGCCATGCCCTTGTCGAGATCGACCGACACGACGTCGCCGGACAGCTGCTGCGGCTCGACGTCGGGCAGGAAGTGAGCCGGGTTGGTCTCGAGCTGCTCGAGGTAGATGCCGTCCCTGGTGATCTTGCCCAGCGCCTGGCGGTCGGCCGAGCAGGAAACGCCGATGCCGATCGGCACCGAGGCGCCGTGGCGGGCGATGCGGATCACGCGCACGTCGTGGCAGAAATACTTGCCGCCGAACTGTGCGCCGATACCCATCTGGCGCGTCAGCTCGAGCACCTTCTGCTCCATCCCGCGGTCGCGGATCGCGACGCCCTTGTCGTTGCCCTCGCCCGGCAGGTCGTCGAGGTAGCGCGTCGAGGCGAGCTTCACCGTCTTGAGGTTCATCTCCGCCGACGTCCCGCCGACGACGATCGCGAGGTGGTAGGGCGGGCAGGCGGCGGTGCCCAACGTGCGGATCTGGGTGTCGAGGAACTTGAGCAGCGCCGCCTCGTTCAGCACCGCCGGCGTCTGCTGGTGCAGGTAGCTCTTGTTTGCCGAGCCGCCGCCCTTGGCGATGAACAGGAATTTATAGGCGTCGCCATCGGTGGCGTAGATGTCGATCTGCGCCGGCAGGTTGGTGCCGGTCTGCACTTCCTTGAACATCGACAGCGGCGAGACCTGCGAGTAGCGCAGGTTGGTCTCGGTGTAGGTCTTGTAGACGCCCCTGGCGATCGCCGCCTCGTCGCCGCCGCCGGTCCACACCGCCTGGCCCTTCTTGCCCATGACGATGGCGGTGCCGGTGTCCTGGCACATCGGCAGCTCGCCGCCGGCGGCGATGTTGGCGTTCTTCAGGAGCTCCAGGGCGACGTACTTGTCGTTGTCCGAGGCCTCGCCGTCGTCGAGGATCGAGCGCAGCTGGGCGAGGTGGCCGGGCCGCAACAGATGCGAGATGTCCTTGAATGCCTGGGCAGTCAGCAGGGTCAGCGCCTCCGGCTCGACGGTCAGCACGTCGCGGCCGTTGAACTTGGTGCTTCCGACGAAATCCGAGCTCAGTTTGCGGTAGGGCGTGGCGTCCGCGTGACTCGGGAACATCTCCTGGAACTGGAACTCGGGCATGGCTTTCTCCTGACGCGCCGGCATTCTGACGCGCCGACTGGGAGGTGCGCATGTCGGCGGCGCGCGGCGGCATCCCTGCCGCAAGCGCGTCGCGCCGTCCACCTACTTCTTGCGGAAGCTGTCGAGCTTGACGACCTTCGAGGCCGGGTCCTCCTCGGCCTTGGCCCCGTCGGGCTTGCCGCCTTCAGGCGGCTCCTGCGCCGGCACGGCTTCGTCGCTGGTCGGCGCGGCGAGCGGCGGCCGCTTCTCGGGCGCCGGCAGCGAGCTGGTCGACGCGGCCCTCTCCGGCTTGTCGGCGGCGGCGGCCTTGTCCTTTCGGTCGAACTGCAGACCGAACCGCACCGACGGGTCGACGAAGGCGGAGAGCGCAGCGAAGGGAACGCGGATTCGCTCCTGCTGCTTGTTGAAGCTCACCGTCACCTCGAAGAAGTCGGCACCGAGGATGAGATCCCAGTACTGATGCTGCAGCACGATGGTCATCTCTTCCGGATACTTGGCACGCAGGTAGTCGGGCAGGGTGACCCCGGGGTCGCCGCTGCGGAACGAGATGTAGAAGTGATGCGAGCCCGGCAGACCCTTTTCCGCCACTTGCGTCAGCACGCGCCGGACGACGCTGCGCAACGCGTCGTCGACGAGAGCGTCGTAGTGAAACCGATCGTTCATTGGCCTGTTGGAAATCTCGTTGAAAGCATCGACCCCCGTCGCGGCGGAGTCAACGCTGCCAATAGCTTGCAATTGGTGCAAAGGAAAGTGGGAGGGCTTCTGTTGCCCGGTGCCCTCCCGAACCGCGCTTACGTCCGCTGTTTAGGCGGCAGCAGCGAGTGCAACGTCGTTATCGTTGGCACTTGTGTGTGGCCCGTCACGGCGGAACCATACCGGGCAAAAACCGCGCCTTTACCACGCTCGTCGATCCTGGTTCGCCCCCGTCGACTCCGCCCCGCCGAGGAGCGGAGGAAGATTGGTGGAGGCGCCGGGTACTGCCCCCGGGTCCGAAACGCTTATGCCACGCGGCGTTTATCGCCATAGTCGGTCTCCCGACACCACCTATATAGGCGTTCCCTGAGGCGATTTGAAGGCTGTGCGTAGCGGGCACAAAGTGTGCGTTGGCAGGGCCGCGGCGGTCGCTACAGTAGGGCAAAAGAAAGACGGAACCCCGCCATGCCCCTCTCGACCGACCAGCAGAGCGAAATCGACCAGGCCCGCGCCGGTGCCCAGCCGACACTGCGGCCGGTCGCTGCCGCCCTGGAGCAGGTCCTGTTCCAGGCTCTGCCCGTTCTCGACCATGGCTTCGTGCGGGTCGTCGACTACATGGGCGACGACGCCGCTGTTGTCCAGGCGGCACGCGTCAGCTACGGCCGCGGCACCAAGAAGGTCAGCGAGGATCGCGGCCTGATCAACTACCTGATGCGGCATCGCCACACGACGCCGTTCGAGATGTGCGAGATCAAGTACCACGTCAAGCTGCCGATCTTCGTCGCTCGCCAGTGGATTCGCCATCGCACCGCCAACGTGAACGAGTACTCGGCGCGCTACTCCATCCTCGACAACGAGTTCTACATTCCCAAGCCCGAGCATCTCGCCGCGCAAAGCCGGCTGAACCGCCAGGGCCGCGATGCGGTGCTGGGCGGCAAGGAGGCCGAGCGCGTCTTCGATCTCCTGAAGCAGGACGCCGAGCGAGTCTACCAGCACTACATGGAGATGCTGAACGAGGGCGAGGACGGCCAGCCGCTCGATGCCGGGCGTTCCGGCCTGGCGCGCGAGCTCGCGCGCATGAACCTGTCGCTCGGATTCTATACGCAGTGGTACTGGAAGACCAACCTGCACAACCTGATGCACTTCCTGTCGCTGCGCGCTGACGCGCATGCCCAGTACGAGATCCGCGCCTATGCCGAGGTGATGGTCGACACGCTGCGACGCTGGTGCCCGATTTGCCACGACGCCTTCATGGAGTATCGCCTGGGCGGTGCCCATCTCTCGAAGACCGGGCTCGCGGCCGTCAAGCGGATGATCGCGGGCGAGAAGGTCGACCAGAGGTCGAGCGGGCTCAATCCGCGCGAATGGCGCGAGCTTATGACGGCGCTCGGCCTTGGCTAGGGTGCGCGATATCGGCCTCTCGGCCGGGCGGCTGCGCCTGGTGCGCGAGCGGCCGCGCGACGGTGCCGCCGTCGAGGCGATGAACGAGGCGGCGTTCGGGCCGGACCGCCATCACAAGACGGTCTATCGCCTGCGCGAGGAGGTGCCGCCGATCAAGGAACTGTGCTTCGTCGCCATCGACCAGAAGGGCCGTATGGTGGCCTCGATCCGCAACTGGCCGATTCGGATCAACGAGCGCTGGCCTGCCATCCTGCTCGGGCCGCTCGCCATCGCGCCCGAGCTGCGCGGGCTGGGCTACGGCAAGGCCCTGATGTGGCACTCGATGGCGCAGTCGCGCATGCTGGGCCACAGCCGCATCATCCTGGTCGGCGATCCCGAGTACTACAACCAGTTCGGCTTCCGCCGCGACCTCGCCCTCAACATCCAGCTCCCCGGCTGGGTAGAAGAGCGCCGCTTCCTGGCGCTCGAGCTGGTCGCCGGATCGATGATCGGCGTGCACGGCATGATCGGCAAGCCGCAGGCGAAGGCAGCTGCGGGGCGACGCAGGAAGCGGTGACGCTCATCTCATCCTCCTCCCCAGCTATGCTTGGGGAGGTGTCCGCGTATGGCGCTTTTGGCCGAAGGCCAAAACGCCTATGCGGACGGTGAGGTCATGAGCAGCGCGACTGTGGCTCATGACCCCTCCGTCGCGTATGACGCGACACCTCCCCACGCAAAGCGTGGGGAGGAGGGCATGAGACTCACTCGGCTCTACGCGCCACCACGATCAGCTCGGGGCTGGTCGGCCCGACCGGCGATCGGTCCCAGTCGCCGTACCAGTCGACCGGCGCCAGCTTCGCCAGCGCGAGCAGATGCTCGAGGTGACCTCGGGCGACGAAGCGGATGCGGCTGCGGCCGACGATTGTCTCGCCGGAAGCGGCGAACCGGTAGCGGTGCGTGAGATCGACGATCCCCGTCTGTGGATCGGCTGCCGCCTCGATACGCTCCTCGACCTCGCCGTGCTCCACCGTCAACGCCTGTCGCGGCCTGTCCGGCGTCCAGCCGAGCCATGCCTGACGGGCCGGGTTGCGGGTGTCGAAGGCCAACCGACCGTCGCGCGTCAGGTGGTCGCGGGCGGCCCGCAGCAGGGCGACCGCATCGTCGTCGGTCAACAAGGCCTGGAAGGCATGGCCGGTCATGTAGATGAGGTCGAACTGCCGGCCGAGCTGCAGTGCCTGGCCTGCGGACCTTATCCAGACGACGCGCCTGCCGCCGTCGCGCTCTCGCGCGATGCGCAGCATGCTCTCGGCGGGATCGACGCCGGTGACGTCGAGGCCCTGCCCGGCGATGCGGCACGCCAGGAGCCCTGTGCCGCATCCGAGATCGAGCACCGTGCCGCCGATCTGCCGGGCCAGGTCGAAGTAGAATGCGTCGCAGATGTCCCAGCCGTTGAACGGGTCGTAGAGCGAGGCGAGCCGCGCATTCTCGAACAACTCGTCGGCGGGCATTCCCGTGCCGTGGTTCAGCGCACCACGATGCGCGGCGCGGGGCGCCCGCCGCGCTGGGGAGCAGAGAGCTGCTTCCAGACCCGGCCGGCGATGTTGCGGTAGATCTTCGCGTACTGGCTGTCGGGTTGGGCGACGACGATGGGATGACCCGAATCGGACGTCGTCCGGATGTCGAGATGCAGCGGCACCTCGCCCAGGAACGGCACGCCGAGCCTGTCGGCCTCCTCGCGGGCGCCGCCATGGCCGAATATCTCGGCCCGCTCGCCGCAGTGGGGGCAGAGGTAGAAGCTCATGTTCTCGACGAAACCCAGCACCGGCACCGCAACCTTGCGAAACATGTTGAGGCCCTTGCGGGCATCGACCAGGGCGATGTCCTGCGGCGTCGAGACGATCACCGCGCCGGCCAGCGCCACGCGCTGGGCGAGCGTCAGCTGCGCGTCGCCCGTGCCGGGCGGCATGTCGACCACCAGCACGTCGAGGTCGCCCCACTGGACGTCGCGCAACATCTGCTCGAGCGCGCTCGATACCATCGGGCCACGCCAGATCATCGGCGTGTCCTCGTTGACGATATAGCCGATCGACATCGTCTTGAGCCCGTAGCGCTCGATCGGCTTGAGCGCCTTGCCGTCGATCGATTCGGGCTTGTCCTTGACGTCGAGCATGCGCGGCATCGACGGGCCGTAGATGTCGGCGTCGAGCAGCCCGGTGGCGACGCCGTTCGCGGCCAGGCCAAGCGCCAGGTTGACCGCCGTCGTCGACTTGCCGACGCCGCCCTTGCCCGAGGCGACGGCAATGATGTGCTTCACGCCGGGAACGTCGATGCGGCCGCCGCCGCCCGTGGTCTTCTGGCCGGGAGCGGTCGCGCCGTGACTGTGGGCGTGCGGGGCGGGCGCCGGCGGCTTGGGTCGCTCGGCCGTCATCACGGCAGTCGCCGAAAGCACGCCCGGCAGGGCACGGACAACCTGCTCGCAGGCCTGGCGCAGGGGCTCGAGCGCCGTGCCGCGGGCCGGGTCGACATCCAGGGTAACGGCAACGTGACCACCGCGGGTCGCTATTCCGCCCACCATGCCGGCCGCCAGGACGCTGCGGCCGCTCGCCGGATCAATGACTGTCTCGAGAACCTTGCGGACGGCTGCTTCGGTGATTTCCGCCATGTGCTTGCCTTCGCCGGCTGGCAGTTTTCTGTCGCCGCTTGATTGCGGGGGGTGCTGCCGTCACATATATGCAGCCCGTCCTGAAAGCAAAGCGATGATGCGTCGGGGCGGGCAGCCCGTGGTGCCGAGGTGAAGGATGGCCTGGAACAACAATAGCGGCGGCCCGTGGGGCGGCGGTGGCGGTGGCGGTGGCAACGGCGGCGGTCCATGGGGCGGCGGCGGTGGCGGCAATCGCGGCGGCGGTGGCGGCGGTCCCTTCGGCTCGCGCCGGCCGCCCGACATGGAAGACGTCATCCGCAAGGGTCAGGAGCGCCTCAAGAATCTCATTCCAGGCGGCTTCGGGACCTACAAGGGAATCGCGCTGATCGTCCTGGCCGCCGCCGTGATCTGGCTGCTGACCGGCTTCTTCCGCGTCCAGCCAAACCAGCAGGCCATCCAGCTGGTTTTCGGCAAGCCCTACGGCAAGCCGGTCGAGCCGGGCCTGCACTACAACCTGCCCGGACCGATCGGCAACGTCGTCGTGGTCAACGTCCAGGACCAGCGGCGCACGGTGATCGGCTCGCGGACCGGCCAGGACAGGCCTGCCCCCTACACCCGCGGCCCGCGGCCGACCTCGACCGAGAACCTGATGCTGACCGGCGACGAGAACATCGTCGACATCGAGTTCGCGGTGCTGTGGCAGATCAAGGACGTGTTCAAGTACGCCTTCGACGTGCGCAATCCGGAGGAAAACGTGCGGGCGGGCGCCGAGGCGACGATGCGCGAGGTCATCGGCCGCTCGAACCTGCAATTCGCGCAGACCGAAGGCCGCAGCCGCATCGAGCAGGACTCCAAGGACCTGCTGCAGCGCGTGCTCGACGAGTACGGGCTTGGCGTGCGCATCTCGCAAATCCAGCTGTTGCGGGTCGACCCGCCGCAGGAGGTGATTGCGGCCTTCCGCGACGTGCAGGCGGCGCGCGCCGACAAGGAGCGGAGCATCAATGAGGCCAACACCTACCGCAACCAGGTCCTGCCGCGCGCCAAGGGCGAAGGCGACGCCATCATTCAGCGCGGCGAGGCCTACAAGGCCCAGATCGTCGCCCGGGCGAGCGGCGATGCGCAGCGCTTCTCCCAGGTCTACGAGCAGTATGCCAAGGACAAGGACATCACCACGGAGCGCCTCTACCTGGACGCAATGGAGGAGGTCCTGCGCAACGTGAATAAAGTGCTGGTCGACAAGAACACGTCGGGCACCGGCGTGCTGCCCTACCTGCCGCTGCCCGAGTTCAGGAACAACCAGCCGCCTCCGGCACGCCCAACCGCGCCCGCACCACCTGCGCAGGCCCAGGGAGCGACGCGATGACCAACCGTGCCATTGCCATCCTGGTCGGTCTGGCGGTCGTCGTTTTCCTCCTGACCCAGACCTTCTACACCGTCGATCCGACCAAGCAGGTGCTGGTCCGCCAGTTCGGCGCCATCGTCGGCAACCCCAAGACCGAGCCTGGGCTCTATGCCAAGCTGCCGCTGATCCAGGACATCCAGCGGATCGAGCGCCGTCTCCTCGACTACGAAGCCGAGGAGTTCGAGATCATCGCCGGCGACCAGAAGCGCCTCGTGGTCGACGCCTACGCCCGCTACAAGATCACCAACGCCAAGACCTACGCCCAGACCGTGCCGGGCGGCGAGCCGGCCCTGCGCGGGCTGCTCGACTCTCTGATCAACTCGGAGATCCGCGGCGTGCTGAGCTCGGTGCCGTTGCACGCGATCCTGACCGACCAGCGGGCCAACCTGATGGACGAGATCACCCGGCGCGTGAACGGCAAGACCAAGGAGCTCGGGGTCGATACGGTCGATGTGCGCATCAAGCGCGCTGACCTGCCGCAGGCCAACTCGCTGTCGGTCTACAACCGCATGAAGACCGACCGCGAACGCGAGGCCGGTCAATTGCGCGCCGAAGGCGACGAGGAGAAGGCTCGCATCACCGCGACGGCCGACCGCGAGGTCTCCGTCATCAAGGCGGACGCCGGCCTGAAGGCGCAAATCCTGATGGGCGAGGCCGACGCCGAGGCGACCACGATCTATGCGCGAGCCTTCAACAAGGACAAGGATTTCTACGCCTTCTACCGGCGCATGGAGGCCTACAAGCAGGCCTTCGGCAGCGGCGGGTCGACCATGATCCTCAGCCCGGACACCGACTTTTTCCGCTACTTCAACGAACCGCCGGGAGGGGCCGGGATCACCAAGAAGTGAGCGATGCCGGAAGGCGGTGCAGGGAGGCCTGTGGCAGTCCTGCAACGCCCTCCGGCCAATCGAGGGAAGAGACCGGGAACCTTGCAACAATCGGCAACATTTCGGCCTCTTCATTTGCGCCACAATCGGCGGCCATGTAGACAGTAACTCTAACGCGCGGCGCCGGCCGTACCGACCATATTGGGCCTCAGCGCCGTTGGAGGTCGGACGTGATTCTCACAGATTTTAGTGGATTTTGCAGAAGTGCGGCCGTAGCCGCGGTGGCTTGCGTCGGGCTGGCGCTGGCACAACCGGCATGGGCTCGCGACCAGGGCGCGCAAAGCTTTGCCGAGCTGGTCGACAGGCTCATGCCGACCGTCGTCAACATCACCACCACCCAGAACGCGCCCCAGCAGGGCCCGCGGCTGCGCGACATGCCGCAGCTGCCGCCCGGGTCGCCGTTCGAGGAGCTGTTCAAGGATTTCTTCGACAAGCGCGGCGGCGGCGAGGAACAGCAGAAGCGGCGCGGCACGTCGCTCGGCTCGGGCTTCGTGATCGATGGCGAGGGCTACATCATCACCAACAATCACGTGATCCAGGGCGCCGAGGACATCACGGTGATCTTCCGCGACGATACCCAGCTCAAGGCCAAGCTGATCGGCTCGGACAGCCGCGTCGACCTGGCCCTGCTCAAGGTCGAGCCGCCGAACAAGAAGCCGCTGCCCGCAGTGAAGTTCGGCGACTCGGACAAAATGCGGGTCGGCGACTGGGTGATCGCCATCGGCAACCCGTTCGGCCTCGGTCACTCGGTGACCGCCGGCATCATCTCGGCGCGCGGCCGGTCGCTGAACGACTCGCTCGACGACTATCTGCAGACCGATGCGGCCATCAACAAGGGCAACTCGGGCGGCCCGCTGTTCAATGCCGACGGCGAGGTCATCGGCGTGAACACGGCGATCTACTCGCCATCCGGCACCAACGCCGGTCTTGCCTTCTCGATCCCGACCAACATCGTCAAGCAGGTCGCCGAGCAGCTGCGCGAGTTCGGCAAGGTGAAGCGCGGCTGGGTCGGCGTCAGCTACCAGAGCGTCACCGACGACATCGCCGATTCGTTCGGCCTCGATCGGGCGCGCGGCGTGCTGGTGGCCAACATCGTGGCCGACGGCCCGGCCGCCAAGGCGGGCATCAAGCGCAACGACATCATCATCAGCTTCGGCGGGCAGGACGTGCTCGACCTGCGCCGTTTCCCTCGCCAGGTCGCCAATGCCCGGGTCGGCAGCACGGTCGACGTCGTGGTGTGGCGCGGCGGCAAGGAAGTGGCGCTGAAGCTCAGGGTCGGCGAGCAGGAAGAGGCAGAGAAGCAGAATGCCTCGGCGCAAAAGGGCAGCGACGGCAAGAAGGCCGAGCCCGACCAGCCGATCGTCTCGAGCGTCGAGCAGCTCGGCCTGACGCTGCAGAAGGCCACAGACCAGCTGCGCGAGAAGTTCGGCCTGTCCGACCAGGTCAAGGGCGTGGTCATCACCAAGGTGGCCCCCAACAGCCCGGCCTCGGAGAAGCAGCTGCAGGCCGGTGACGTCATCCTCGAGGTCGATCAGAAGCCGGTTTCCTCGCCGCAGGAGATTGCCGATATCGTCGGCAAGCTGCAGCAGCAGAAGAAGCGCTCGGTCCTCCTGTTCGTCGAGCGCCAGGGCGACCCGCGCTTCGCGGCACTCAGGCTGACGAAGTAGGGCTGCACTATCCATTCTACCCCCACGGCTTGCGTGGGCAGGAACAAGAAATGGCGATCTTCATTCTCCTCCCCAACTTCGTTGGGGAGGTGTCGCGTCATACGCGACGGAGGGGTCATGAGCCCCAGTCGCGATGCTCATGACCCCTCCGTCCGCGATGACGCGGACACCTCCCCAGCTTCGCTAAAGCTTCGCTAGGGAGGGGAATGAGTGGCGTCGCTGACGCCGTCTACCCAGGTCCGTCTCACCTGCAGCGTCGCGTCGAGATGGACGACGTCCGCGGCATAGCCTGACGCAATGCGGCCATGACGATCGTCCAGTCGCAGGAAGGTCGCCGGATAGAGCGTGGCCATGCGCAGTGCCTCATCCAGCGGCACCTCCAGCTCGTCGACGCAGAACCTGACCGCCGAGGCCATGTCGAGATGCGCGCCGGCCAGCACCGGCTCGCCGCTGTCGCCGGTCGTGGTCAGTCGATTGCCCTGGCGTTGCACGGTCCGGCCGCCGAAGGTGAACGAGGCCGAGTTCGAGCCGACGCTTGGCATGGCATCGGTCACCAGGAACAGGCGGCCCGGCGGGCGCTTGGCGCGCAGCGCGATTCGCAGCACCGCCGGGGCGACGTGAATTCCGTCGGCAATGACGCCGCACCACGTCGAGCCCGCCTCGAGGGCGGCGCCGGTCAGGCCCGCGGCGCGGTTCTGCAAGGGGCTCATGGCATTGAACAGGTGGGTGACGCCCGTTGCGCCGGCATCGAACATCGCCATCGCCTGCTCGCAGGTCGCATCGGAATGGCCGAGGCTCACGATCACGCCGCCATCGACGAGGCGACGCACCTGGGCGGGCTCGGCCTGCTCGGGGGCGATCGTCAGCAGCAGGCGACCGACGTCTGCGGCCAGCAGACGATCGATGTCCGCATCGCTCAGCCGTCTCATCAGCCGGCCGTCATGGACACCCTGCCGAACCGGATCGAGGTGCGGCCCCTCGAGGTGAAGGCCGACGATCGACGGGCCGGCACCGCGCACCGCAACCAGGGCGGTCGCGGTGGCCTCGGGCGGGGCGGTCACCAGGGTCGGCAGCAGGCGGCAGGTGCCGAATTGCCGATGGGCGGTGGCGATCCGATTCATCGTCTCGGCGGTCGGTGCGTCGTTCAGCGCCACGCCGCCGCCGCCGTTCACCTGGGCGTCGAGGAAGCCCGGCACCAGCACGCCGCCCTCGACGCGTTCCATGGCGGCGCCGGCCGGCACGGTGCCTCGCGCCACGATGTCGACGACGCACCCATCGCCGATCAGGATTGCCGAATCCTCGTGCCACCTCGTGCTGTCGAAGATCCGCGCGCCGGAGAGGGCGGTGAGGCGGGTCATGCGCCGGCCGCCTCGCGGGCGAGGTCGATGGCGCCGGCAAGCGCATCGCGCTGCGGCGGGACGAACCGGCGCGCGAGGCGCCGCGGCAGGCGCGAGGCGTACTGGTCGGCCAGCCCGCCCACCAGGGCGATGCGCTCGGCGCCGAGCTCGACCATGCGCGCCAGCAGGTCCGCCACGTCGGCCACCGCCGCGTCGACCAGTCGCTGCGCCACCGGGTCGCCGGCGTCTGCACAGGTAAACACGAGGGGCGAGAAGGTTCCCCATTGGCTGGGCGTCGACTGGCGCGACCACGCCAGCAGCGCGGCCGGCGAGTTGTCGAAGGCGCTCATAATCCGGCGGGTCATCGGCGACGAGGTTGCCGTGCCCTCGTGCGCCGCCAGGGCCTGGCGAACGGCCCTGTTCCCGAGCACGGCGGCGGAACCCTGGTCCGACAGCAGGAAGCCCCAGCCGCCGACTCGCTGGAAGCGGCCCTTGCGCCGGACGATCCCCTGGCTGCCTGTGCCGACGATGAGCAGGCCGCCGTCGCCGCCGCCATGCGCGCCGATGCACGCGGTTACGGCGTCGCTGCGGATGGTGACGGAGGCGAACGGGAGACGGCGCGCGGCCAGCGCCTCCACGGCGGCCGGATCGTCGGCACCGGCCGCGCCGATGGCGAGATGGGTGCGGCGCCTGGCCGACGGCGCGAGGCCCGCTTCGGCGAAAGCCTGCCGGCTCGCGGCCACGATCGAATTGTGCGCCTGGACGCCGATACCGAGATTGGCCGGGCCGGCGTGACCCATGCCCAGTGTGGTGCCGTCGCCGTCGACGAGCCGAGCCCGGCAGTGCGTGCCGCCGGCATCGATGCCGAGGAAGAGCGCGCCTGCCATCGTCGTCGCCGGTCGGCCGTGCTAGGCGATCTTGACCACGAGCTTGCCGAAATTCTCGCCCTTCAGCAGGCCCAGAAAGGCGTCCGGAGCGCGCGCCAGCCCGTCGACTACCGTCTCGCGGCTCTTGAGCTTGCCGTCCTTCACCAGCGCGCCGACCTCGTTGACGAACTCGCCCATCAGGGCCACGTGGTCGGAGACGATGAAGCCCTGCAGGGTGAGGCGGCGCTGCACGATGGTGAACATCTTGGGCGGGCCGGCCAGCGGGGTCTGGTCCTGGTACTCCGAGATGGCTCCGCAGAAGGCGACGCGGCCGAAATTGTTCAGCCGTGCAAACACGGCATGGAAGATCTTGCCGCCGACATTCTCGAAATCGGCGTCGATACCCTGCGGGCAGAGCTTGTCGAGCACGGCGCCGTAGTCTGTTTCGCTGCGATGATTGAAGCAGGCGTCGTAGCCGGCCTCCCTCACCGCCCAGCTGCACTTGTCGTCGCCGCCGGCGCAGCCGACCGCCCTGGCGCCGGCGAGCTTGGCGAGCTGGCCGGCGACCTGCCCGACCGCGCCGGTCGCCGCCGAAACGAACACCGTCTCGTCGGCCTTGGGCTTGCAGATGTGGCGGATGCCGTACCACGCCGTGAAGCTCGGCATGCCGAGCACACCGAGATGGGCCGACAGCGGCGCCGGGCCGGGCTCGATCTTGCGCAGTCCCTTTCCGTCGTGGAGCGTGTGGGTCGCCCAGTTCAGCATGCCGATCACCGCATCGCCCTTCTCGAAGCGCGGGTTCCTCGACTCGACGACCTCGCCGACCGAGCCGCCGGTCAGCGGCTTGTCGAGCTCGAAGGGAGGTGTGTAGGAGCGCAGCTCGGTCATGCGCGGGCGCATGTAGGGGTCGAGCGACAGGAAGCGTTGCTTCACGAGGATCTGGCCGTCGCCCAGCGCCGGCAGATCGACGGTCTCCTGGCGGAAGCAGTCGGGCGTCACGTCGCCCGTCGGGCGCCTGGCGAGGACGATCTGGAGGGCCTCGGTCATGGATCCTTCCTTTCGACGAAGTCGCTCTGGCGATAGCCTTGGAGATAGAGCAGGGCAGTGAGGTCGCCGTGATCGATGCGGACCGGCATTTCGGCGGCGACGGCCGGCTTTGCGTGGAAGGCGACGCCAAGGCCCGCCTGCTTCAGCATCGGCAGATCGTTGGCGCCGTCGCCGACGCTCACCGCGTCTGCGGCCGAGAGGCCGTGCTCTGCCGCGAGGCGCTGGAGGACGACGAGCTTGGCCTCCTTGCCGAGGATGGGAGGCGCGGCGGTGCCCGCGAGCACGCGGCCGTCGTGCTCGAGCACGTTGGCCGAATCGAGATCGAAGCCCAGCGCCTGCTTCACGAGGATCGTGAAATGCGTGAAGCCGCCCGACACCAAAGCACAGTATGCGCCGTGCTTCTTCATGGTCGCCACCAGCGTGGCCCCGCCCGGCGTGTAGCGGATGCGTCTGGCGGCCTCGTCGAGGCGCGCGATCGGCAGTCCCTTCAGCAGGCCGACACGCTCGGCGAGCGCATTGGCGAAGTCGATCTCGCCGTTCATCGCCCGTGCCGTGATCGCGGCGATGCGCCCGCGCAGGCCGAGAAAGTCGGCGAGCTCGTCCAGCATCTCGTTCTCGATCAGGGTCGATTCCATGTCGGCGACGAGCAGCTTCTTGCGGCGGCCGGCGGCCGGCACGACGACGGCATCGATCGCCGTCATCGCGACGCTGTCACCCGGGCCTTCGAGCGGCCCGTCCAGCGGCCCGTCGAAGGGCAGGTCGCAGGCGATCTCCGGTGCCAGCCAGTCGGGGGTGCCGACCGTGGCGCCGCGGGCGCGCAGAACATCGGCCGCGGCACTGACCGCGCCCTCGTTGAGCGCCGGATGCGCCGCGCTCGAGATGAGGACCAGGACATTTCTCACGTCCCGGCTCTAGCGCACATTCGCTTCGGCTGGAACAGCCGAACATCGCCGGAAGAGGGCGTCATGAGCCGGGAGCGCGCCACTCCGTGGCACTCATGCTCTTCTTCCGAACCGCAATCGGTGCATCGGCCATCCCCATGAGCGCCACGGAGTGGCGCGCTCCCGGCCATGAGCTGCGTGCGCGGAGCGGGAATCGGACTGGCGGCGGCATCCTCCATTTGCAAGAAGTCGCCCGCCATGGGGGAACAGCGCGTCATCGTCATCACGGGGCCGACGGCCAGCGGCAAGTCGGCGCTGGCGCTCGCCTTGGCCGAACGGCGCCGGGGAACGGTGATCAATGCCGACGCCATGCAGACATACGACGCCTTTCCAATCCTGACGGCGCAGCCGACGGTGGAGGAACGGGCGCGCGTGCCGCATGCGCTGTATGGCGTGCTGCCTCTGCGCGAGACCTTGTCGGCGGCCCGCTGGCGCGACCTCGCCAGCACCGAGATCGACCATTGCCTTGCCATGGGCCGCATTCCCGTCCTCTGCGGCGGCTCGGGGTTCTACCTGCGCACGCTCATGCAGGGCATCGCTGCCATCCCCGAGGCTCCCGCCGAACTGCGCGAGCAGGCGAATGCCGAATGGCAAGCCATGGGGCCCGATGCCTTTCGCGCCCGGCTGGCCGAGCATGATCCTGACGTGGTGGCCCGCCTGAAGCCCGGCGACCGCCAGCGTCACGTCCGCGCCTGGGAGGTCTGGCTGGCGACCGGACAGCCGATCAGCGCCTGGCAGACGAGGCCGGCCGAGCCTGCGCCGTGGCGCTTTGCCACGATCGTCCTGGCGCCGGATCGGGCGTGGTTGCGGCAGCGCATCGCTACGCGCTTCGATGCAATGCTCGAGGGCGGCGTGCTGTCGGAGGTACGATCCGTCTTCGACAGGTCGCCCGATCCCAGCTGGCCCGGCCTCAAGGCGCACGGCGCGCCGGAGCTGTTTCGCCACTTCCGGGGCGAGTTGTCGCTCAATGACGCACGTCGTATCGCCATCGACCACATCCGCCAGTATGCCAAGCGCCAGATGACGTGGATCCGTCATCAGATGACACCAGATTTGGTACTGAATGCACCCCCTGATCCGGATGTGGACGCAGCTGAGAAATTTTTGACCAATTCAGGGGTCTGAAACTTTACGTTTCGTGCCGATTTCGATTGACCCTCTCCAGTTCGGCCTATAGGTTCCGCCCCGCCGCAAACACCCGTGTTTGCGGCACATTTGTCATAGAGGAGGTTCGTGTCATGAAGCCCGAGGAGTCCGCCACGACCGGCGCCGATCTGTTGGTGAAAGCCCTGATCGACGAGGAAGTCGAGGTCGTCTTCGGCTATCCGGGCGGCGCGGTCCTTCCGATCTACGATTCGATCTTCAAGCAGAACCGGCTGCGCCACATCCTGGTGCGCCATGAGCAGGCCGCGGTGCATGCCGCCGAAGGCTATGCCCGGTCGACCGGCAAGGTCGGCGTGGTGCTGGTCACCTCCGGCCCCGGCGCCACCAATGCGGTGACCGGCCTCACCGACGCCCTGATGGATTCGGTGCCGGTCGTCTGCCTGACCGGCCAGGTGCCGACCCATCTGATCGGCAACGACGCCTTCCAGGAGGCCGACACGACGGGCATCACCCGCCCGTGCACCAAGCACAATTACCTGGTGAAGGCGGTGGGCGATCTTGCCCGCACCGTGCACGAGGCCTTCTACGTGGCCCGCTCCGGCCGGCCCGGCCCGGTGGTGATCGACCTGCCCAAGGACGTGCTGATGAACAAGCACGACTACGTGGCGCCCAAGAAGCCGGTCCAGCACAAGAGCTACCGCCCGCAGGTCAAGCCCGACGCCGGCCGCATCGAGCAGGCGGTCGCGCTGATCGCCTCAGCCAAGCGGCCGATCTTCTATACCGGCGGCGGCGTCATCAACTCGGGTCCCAAGGCCTCGAAGCTCCTGACCCAGTTCGTGCGCATGACGGGCTATCCCATCACCAATACCCTGATGGGGCTCGGCTCGTTCCCGGCGTCGGACAAGCAGTTCGTCGGCATGCTGGGCATGCACGGCACCTACGAGGCCAACCTCGCGATGTACAATTGCGACGTGCTGATCAACATCGGCGCGCGCTTCGACGACCGCATCACCGGCAAGCTCGCCGAGTTTTCGCCGCGCTCCAGGAAGATTCACGCCGACATCGATCCCAGCTCGATCAACAAGAACGTGCATATCGACCTGCCGATCGTGGGCGATGCCGGCCTCGTGCTCGAGGAGCTGCTCCGCGCCTGGAAGGCAAAGCAACCGAAGATCGACCACAAGGCCATCAAGGCGTGGTGGGCCGAGATCGACGGCTGGCGCGGGCGCAATTGCCTTGCCTACAAGCAGGACAACGAGACGATCAAGCCGCAGTACGCGCTCGAGCGGCTCTATCATCACATCAAGGGCCTCGACCACTACATCACCACCGAGGTCGGCCAGCACCAGATGTGGGCGGCCCAGTTCCTCAAGTTCGAGCAGCCCAACCGCTGGATGACCTCGGGCGGCCTAGGCACCATGGGCTACGGCTTCCCGGCCGCCATGGGCGTGCAGATCGCCCATCCCGAGGCGCTGGTGATCGACGTCGCCGGCGAAGCCTCGATCATGATGAACATCCAGGAGCTCTCGACGGTGGCGCAGTATCGCCTGCCGGTGAAGATCTTCATCCTGAACAACCAGTACATGGGCATGGTGCGCCAGTGGCAGGAGCTGCTGCACGGCGGCCGCTATTCCGAGAGCTACATGGAATCGCTGCCCGACTTCGTGAAGCTCGCCGAGGCGTTCGGCGCGGTCGGCCTGCGCTGCCACGAGCCCGCCAAGCTCGACGACACGATCCGCCAGATGATCGAGATCAAGCAGCCCGTCATCGTCGACGTCCTGGTCGACAAGGCGGAGAACTGCTTCCCGATGATCCCGTCCGGCGCGGCGCACTACGACATGCTGCTCGGACCCGACGACAAGGCGCAGAAGCCGGTGTCGGAGGAAGGCATGGTGCTGGTGTGAGCTCGCTGCAGACGGCGTCGAGCCATACCATCTCCGTCCTGGTCGACAACGAGCCCGGCATCCTGGCGCGCGTGGTCGGCCTGTTCTCCGGCCGCGGCTACAACATCGAGAGCCTGACCGTCGCCGAGACCGATGCGCGCGAGAACCTATCGCGCATCACAATCGTGACCACCGGCACGCCCATGGTGATCGAGCAGATCAAGGCCCAGCTCGATCGCCTGGTGCCGGTCCACAGGGTGCGCGACCTTACCGTCGAGGGCCCGCACATCGAGCGCGAGCTTGCGCTGGTCAAGGTGCGCAGCAGCGGCGAGAAGCGCGTCGAGGCTCTGCGGCTGGCCGACGTGTTCCGTGCCAAGGTGATCGACGCGAAGATGGACTCGTTCGTCTTCGAGGTCACCGGCAACACCGACAAGGTGCAGACCTTCATCGGCCTGATGGAGAACCTCGGTCTGGTCGATGTCGGACGGACCGGAATCGTCGCCATGTCGCGCGGCGGCGAGGCGCTGTAGCGAGCGCAAAGGAGGCCGGAGAACGAGGGACTGGGCATGGAGCACGCGTGCCTTCTATCTTCGCGCCAAGCGATGGCTCGAGCGCGCCATGGGCGGCGTGCTGGGCATGCTCGGCCTGCGCCTGGCGGTGGGGGAGCCTTAGTTGTCCCTCGTCGGCCTCCCTACGCTTCGCGTGGGGAGGTGCCCCTGTAATCGGGGGCGGAGGGGTCATGAGCCATGAGTCGAGGCTCTCATGAATCATCACTCATGGCTCATGACCCCTCCGTCGCCTAGGCATTTTGGCCGCGAAGCGGCCAAAAGCCATTAGACGGCGACACCTCCCCAGCTTCGCTAGGGAGGAACCATGAGAACTTCCCCAGCTAAGCTGGGGAGAAGAAGCTCCGTCGCGATCCTACCCCCTCACTCTCGCCTGCACCTCGGCCAGCGAGGCGGGTGGGCGGTCGAGGAGGAACAGGGCTTCGCTGCGGCCGTTGATGCGCAGCGGGTCGCCGGCCTCGCGCTCGGTCATCTCGTAGAACATCGTGCCGGCCGGGCGGCAGGTCCAGCCGGCGCTGAGCCCGGGCAGGGCATTGCCCGGGTAGCGCAGGCAGATCTGGGTGATCATCCGGCCGCTGGCGTCGGGTACCGTGTTGACCTGCCACTGGCCCTGGGCGATCCGTCGCTGGCCGACCAGCCAGGCGTAGTCCCGGCCGTCCGCCGTCGAGTAGTGGATCTGCGCCGGTCCGCCGCCTCCAGTCCACAGCCAGGTCTTGTTGCTCATGCCGCGCATCGCTGCGTCCGGGGTCGAGTTGTCGATCGAGGCCTGGAGCTCGGGCCTCGGCACCGCCGGGCCGGTCGGCGCCGCTTCATCGGGCGGCGTGCAGGCCGCCAGGGCGAGAGCAGAGATCGCGGCGGCAAGCGCGGAACGGAAGGTGGACAAGGGCGGGAGCTCCGGAGTTGAAGCGGGGTCTTTGGGGGCTGGTCTTTGGGGGCCGGGTTGTCTAGTAAGCCCGCGTTCTTAGCAGGAAATACACATCGCCAGGAGGGATGGCCGCAATGCGTGTCTACTACGATCGTGACGCCGACGTGAACCTGATCAAGGGCAAGAAGGTCCTGGTCGTGGGTTACGGCAGCCAAGGCCACGCCCACGCCATGAACCTGCGCGATTCCGGCGTCAAGGACGTGCGCATCGCCCTGAAGCCGGGCTCGGCCACGATCAGGAAGGCCGAGGGTGCGGATTTCAAGGTGATGACCCCGGCCGACGGCGCCAAGTGGGCCGACATCGTCATGGTGCTGACGCCCGACGAGCTGCAGTCCGACATCTACAATGCCGATCTCGCGCCCAACATGCGGGCCGGCTCGGCGCTCGCCTTCGCGCACGGCCTCAACGTGCACTTCAACCTGATCACGCCGCGACAGGACATCGACGTGTTCATGATCGCGCCCAAGGGGCCCGGCCACACCGTGCGCTCGGAGTATCTGCGCGGCGGTGGCGTGCCCTGCCTGGTGGCGGTGGCGCAGAACGCGTCGGGCAATGCGCTGGAGATCGGCCTCAGCTACTCGTCGGCGATCGGCGGCGGCCGCGCCGGCACGATCGAGACGACCTTCAAGGAAGAGTGCGAGACAGACCTGTTCGGCGAGCAGGTGGTGCTGTGCGGCGGCCTGGTCGAGCTGATCAAGGCCGGCTACGAGACGCTGGTCGAGGCCGGCTATGCGCCGGAGATGGCCTACTTCGAATGCCTGCACGAGGTGAAGCTGATCGTCGACCTCATCTACGAGGGCGGCATCGCCAACATGAACTACTCGATCTCCAACACCGCCGAGTACGGCGAGTATCGCTCGGGCCCGCGCATCGTCACCGACGAGACCAAGGCGGAGATGAAGCGCGTGCTGGCCGACATCCAGTCCGGCCGCTTCGCGCGCGACTGGATGCTCGAGAACAAGGTCAACCAGGCCTCGTTCAAGGCGATGCGCAAGAAGATGTCGGAGCACCCGATCGAGGAGATCGGCGCCAAGCTGCGCGCCATGATGCCGTGGATCCAGGAGCGCGCGCTGGTCGACAAGACCCGGAATTGATCGAACATCTCATCCTCCTCCCTAGCGAAGCTGGGGAGGTGTAGGCGTAATCGCCGACGGAGGGGTCATGAGCAGCGGGACTGTGGCTCATGACCCCTCCGCCCCCTCCGGGGGCACCTCCGGGGGCACCTCCCCAAGCTACGCTTAGGGAGGAGAATGAGAAGCGCATGCCTCAGAAGACGATGACGGTGCGGACGGCCTCGCCGCGGGTCATGGCGGCGAAGCCCTCGTTGATCTCTTCGAGGCGGATCCGTCGCGTGATCAGCTCGTCGAGCTTGAGCTTGCCGGCGAGATAGAGGCGAGCCAGCCAGGGAAAATCGCGGCGCGGGCGGGCGCCGCCGTAGCTCGAGCGCACGATCCGCTTCTCGCCCATCAGCGCGCCCCAGCGGAAGGCGACGTCGCGGCCGACGTTGATCTTGCCGAGCCAGACCAGCTGGCCGCCCGGCCGCAGGAGCTCGGGTGACAGGCGGAACGCCTGCTCGTGCCCGGCGCACTCGATCACGGTGTCGACGCCGCGCTCGCTGGTCAGGGCCCTGACCTGGTCGACGACGTCGTTGGCGCCGGCATCGATCGTGTGGGTCGCGCCGAACTGTTGCGCCATCGCCAGCCGCGCCGGATCCCGATCGAGGGCGATGATGGCGTCGGCGCGCTGCAGAATTGGCCCCTGGACGGCGTTCAGGCCGACTGCGCCACAGCCGATCATCGCCACCGAGCTGCCGCCGTCGACGCGCGCCACGCGGGCCGCCCCGCCGACGCCGGTCATCACGCCGCAGCCGATCAGGCAGGCGCGGTCGAACGGGATCTCCTTCGGCACGGCGATCGCGCCCGCCTCGGGAACGACGCAGTATTCGGCATGCGAGGACACGACCGAGAAGTGGTGCAGTTTCTTCCCGTCGACGCTGAGGCGTGACGCGCCGTCGAGCAGGTGGCCCTGCGGCTGGTGTCGGGTGAAGGGCTCGCAGAGGATCGGCTGGTCGCGGTCGCAGTAGAAGCAGCGCCCGCAGCTCGGGTTCCACGAGCAGATCACGTGGTCGCCGGGCCTGACCGAGAGCACATCGCTGCCGACGGCCTCGACGATGCCGGCGCCTTCGTGCCCGAGCACGATCGGCAGCGGGTAGGCGAGCGAGCCCTGGATCACCTCGAGATCGGTGTGGCAGAGTCCCGAGGCGTGCAGCCGCACCAGCACGTCGCCCGGCCGCAGCGCCGCCATCTCGACGTCCTGCACCTCGAGGGGCGCATTGACCGCGTGCAGGACGGCGGCGCGAAAGCGCATCGTCGCGCAGGGTCAGCCGCGGCCGGCGAGCGACCTGCCGTCGCCGAGGTCCCGGCGCTGGCTGGCGCCGGTATAGAGGATGCCCGTGGTGCGCTCGACCATGCGGGAATGGAAGGCCAGCGCCTCGGGATCGAAATCGACCTTTGGCCTCGGCTCGGCCTCGAAGTGGCCGTAGCGGTCGACGCCGCGCACCAGGGTGGCGCTGTCGCGATCTCCCACGATCTGGCGCACGTGCGTGGGGATGTAGCGGATGGCGTAGCCGGTGCGCGGGTGATCGGCGCGATTGGGCTCCGAGCCGTGCGCCAGCCGGACGTGATGCAGCGACATCTCGCCGGGCTGCAGCACGATGTCGACCGCCTTGCTGCGGTCGACATCGACGGCGATCTCCTGGCCGCGGGTCAAGAGGTTGCTGCCGTCGAAGGTGTCGCGGTGCGGCAGCTGGTCGGCGAGATGCGTGCCCGGCGCCACCTGCATGCACCCCGACAGCGGCGTCGACGGCGTGAAGGCGATCCACGCCGTGGCGACCTCGGGCGACGACAGACCCCAGTAGGTCGAATCCTGGTGCCACGACACGAAGGCCGGATCGCCCGCCGGCTTATGGAAGAAGCCCGAGCCCCAGACCAGCAGGTCGGGCCCGAGCAGATCCTCGACGGCATCGACGATGGCCGGGTCGCGGATCATGTCGGCGAGCCAGGGAAACAGCAGGTGCGGCTTCTGGTTGGTGCGCCGCGTCAGCACGCCGCCCTCGGCCGCCATGATGCCCTCGAGCCGCTGCCGGGAGGCGGCGACGTGCTCGCCGCTGAAGGCCGGAACAGGGAACAGGTATCCGTCGCGGCGATAGGCCTCGACCTGGGCATCCGTCAGCTTGCGCGCCATGAAGCTCTCCCCGCGCGATCAGCCGCGCACGACGTTCTCGAAGCTTTGCGTCCGCGTTCCGGCATAGAGGATCGCCGCCGAGCGCTCGGCGGCGTCGCGATGCGCCGCCCACGCCCGGTCCGACAGGTCGCTGTCGGGTGCCGTCTCGTGGTCGAAATGACGATAGCGGTCGACGCCGCGCACCAGGGTGGCGCTGTCGCGCGGCCCGGCAACGGTCTGGTGCAGGTGGGTCGGGATGTAGCGCAGCGCGAAGCCGATGCGCCGGTCCGCGGAGCGATTGGGCTCGGAGCCGTGAACGATCAGCACGTGGTGAAGCGAGGCCTGCCCGGGCTGCAGGAGGATGTCGACCGCACCATCGGCGTCGATGTCGACCGAGACCTCCTGGCCACGCGACAGGAGATTATCCTTGTCCCAGGTTTCGCGATGGGCGTGCTGGGTCTGGTGGCTGCCGGGGACCATGCGCATGGCGCCGGATTCCAGGGTGGCCGGCGACAGCGCCACCCAGGCGGTGATCACGTCGGGCGAGGACAGGCCCCAGTAGGTGGCGTCCTGATGCCACGAGACGAAACCCGGATCGTGTGCCTCCTTGATGAAGAAGGTCGAGCTCCAGCACAGCAGATCCGGCCCGAGCACGTCCTCCACGGCGTCGAGGATGCGCGGGTGATGTGCCAGGTCGTTCAGCCACGTGAACAGCAGGTGAGCCTTGTGCCGCATGCCGCCGGCGAGCGGCTTGCCGTCGCGCCCCTCGAACGCCTCCAGCCGGGCGCGCAAGTCGGACGCCTCCTCCGACGACAGGACATCGATCGGAAAGTGGAAGCCGTCGCGTCGATAGCGCGCGAGCGACGCCTCCGTGAGCAGCTTGGTCATCTCATCCCTTCCGCACCGGGCGTCACGCGTGCCCGTGAGCTTCCTGCTTTGCGAAACGCTAGGGAGTTCGTCCAGGACGGTCAAGAATGCTGGCGGTTCCAGAACACGAAGCCGCCGCCCGAGCAATCGAGCGTGACGCCGGAGATGAAGCTCGCCTCGTCGGACAGGGCGAACAGGATCGCGCTGGCGATCTCCGGCGCGCGGCCGACGCGGCCCATGGCGATCGTCGACGAGACGGCCGCCCGGTTAGCCGGATCGGCGAGCGCCTGCCCGGTCATCTCGGTCTCGGTCATGCCCGGCCGCACCGAGATCACGCGGATGCCCTCAAGGGCCACTTCCTTGGCGAAGCCCATCGTGAAGGAATCGACGGCGGCCTTGCTCGCGGCATAGGCCGACTTGCCGGGCCGGCCGCCGATCGTGCCGGCCATCGACGAGACGTTGACGATGACCCCGCCCTTGCCGCCGTGGCGGGTCGACATACGCCGCGCCGCGGCGCGGCAGCACAGCATCAGGCCGATCACGTTGACGCCGAACAGGCGCGTCAGCACCGCCTCGTCGAGCTCGTCTGCCCGCATCGTGCCGCCGTCGATGCCGGCGCTGTTGACGAGATGGGTGACCGGCCCGAGCGCGCGCTCGGCTGCGTCGAACAGCTTCTCGATGTCGGCTTTGTGGCCGACGTCGCCCGGCAATGCGACCGCCCGGCCACCCTGGCCCACGATATCGGCGACGACCTTGCGGGCCTGCTCCTCGCGCGAGCGGTAGTTGATGGCGACCTCGTGGCCGCGCTCCGCAGCGAGCCGCGCGGTCGCGGCGCCGATGCCGCTGGCACCGCCGGTGATCAGAAGGGTCATCCTTTCAACGCGCCTCCGGTGAGACCATGGACCAGGTACCGCCGGACGACGAAGGAGAAGACCAGCACGGGCAGCATGATCATGGTGCCGCCGGCGGCGATGCGGCCCCATTCCCAGCCTTCGTAGTTCATGAAGTTGACCACCGCCACCGGCGCGGTCATCGCCTCGGTGCGGGTCAGGATCAGGGCGAAGAAGAAATCGTTCCAGGCGAACAGGAAGCAGAGGATGGCGGTCGCCGCCAGGCCGGGGCCGCTGAGCGGCAGGATGATGCGGCGGAAGCCCTGCCACATCGTGGCGCCGTCGATCCAGGCCGCCTCCTCGAGCGAGCGCGGCAGCTGATCGTAGAACGGCCGCATCATCCAGATCACCAGCGACAGGTTGAAGGTGAGGTAGATGATGATCAGGCCGGTCAGCGTGTCGAGCAGCTCGAAATGACGATAGACCAGGAAGTAGGGGATGGTGAAGGCGATCGGCGGCGCCATGCGGCTGGCCAGGATCCACAAGGTGATCGTGCCGCTCGCCCGCGTCGTCCAGCGCGACAGCGCATAGGCCGCCGGCACGCCGATCACCAGGGAAAGGGTGGTCGAGACGACGCCCACGATCAGGCTGTTGGTGAACGAGTTGCGGAACTCCGAGGTCCACAAGGCGGCATAGTTGGCGAGCGTCGCGTCGAAAAACAGCCGCGGCGGGAAGCGGAAGATCTCGGCGTTGGTCTTGAACGACATCAGCAGCAGCCAGAGGAACGGCGACAGGGCGAGCAGCGCCAGCACGACGGCGAGCGCCTGCATCGCGATGCGGCCACGCCGGGTGCCGCGTGCGGCCCGGTCCCTGCTAGTCAACGGTCGCCCCCCAGCCGACCATGCGCACGATCACCCAGCTCAGCACGATGGTCGCCGCAAGCAGGGCGATGGTGATGGCGCTCGAGAAGCCCAGATAGGAGAAGTTGAAGGCCTGCAGGTAGGAATAGTAGTTGGTCACCTCGGTGAGGTTGCCCGGCCCGCCGTCGGTCAGGATGAAGATCAGCGGGAACGCCTTGATCGAATCGATCAACCGGAACAGGCCGGCGACCAGCAGGACGCCCTTGATGAAGGGCAGGGTGATGTAGCGCGTGAGCTGCCACGGCGTGGCGCCGTCGACCTTGGCGGCATCGAGCAGCTCCTGCGGCATCATCTGCAGCCCGGCCAGCACCATCAGCATGGTGAACGGGAACCATTCCCAGGTGTCGGCGATGATGATCGAGGTCAGCGCCCAGTCGGGGTCGGTGATCAGCGCCGGCACGTTCCAGCCGAGCGCCCGGAAGATCCCGTGCATCGGGCTGATGTCGGGCGTGTAGATCACCTTCCAGATGATGGCGACGACGATCGGCGGCAGCACCATGGGGATCAGGAACACGGTGCGCAGCGCGTCGAGCAGGCGCGTGCGCATGTTGAGCAGCAGGGCGAGGCCGAGCCCGATCAGCAGCTGCAGCACCACGGTCCAGAACGAGAGCTTGATCTGCACCCAGACCGAGTTGTGCAGGCGCGAATCCGAGACGAGCTGGCCGTAGCTCACGAAGGGCTGCGAGAAATCCCACTGAGTCTCCGGCCGCGTGAGGTTGAGCGGCGTGAAGCTGGTGGCCAGCAGGTAGAGCGACGGCAGCAGCGTGATCAGCGCCAGCACCGCGAGCGAGGGCGCGACGCAGAGCGCGAAGAACCGGTGCTGCGAGCGCCGGAAGCCGCTCGTCGTGGCTTCCTTCATGACCTTCTCCCCAGCTTCGCTGGGGAGAAGATCATCGTCTCACTTCTCCTCCCCAGCGAAGCTGCTAGGGAGTGGACACTTCTCATGTTCCTCTCCGCCCGCGTAGCGGGGGGAGAGGCTAGGAGAGGTGGGTCATGGGTCGTTGCCCGAGAGGTGATCAACTGCAATCCGATTGGCACACGCTGATAACGTGGCAACGACCCACCTCTCCTCCCCCACGCTTCGCGCGGGGCCCCTTCCTCTCCCCCCGCTACGCGGGCGGAGAGGACTGGATGAGCGACCTCGTCCCTGACCGGAGAGCAGGAGTCTGAGATGCGTCCACTCCCAAGCAGCTTCGCTGGGCAGACGCGGACACCTCTACGTATCAATCTTGATGCCTGCCTTCTGGAGATCCTGGATCGACTCGGCCTGGGCCTGCTTCATCGCCTCGGGGGCGGCCTGCTGCCGGGTGGCGATGCGCTCGATCGCCTTGTTGATCTTGTCGCCGACCTGCGGATAGACCGGCACGGTGCGGTACTTCATGTAGCCGGTCTTGCCGCCGAGCTGCAGCACCTCGAGGAACAGCGCGGCGACGTCCTGGCCGTTGAGCGTCAGCACCTGCTTGAACTCGGGGCTCTTGATGATCGACATGCGGCAGACGCTGGGATAGCCGTGGTTCTTGACGACCATGGCGATCGTCTCCTTCGACAGCGCCCACTTGATGAACTCCCAGGCCGCCTCCTTCTTCTTGGAGCCGGCGGGAATGCCGAGGCCGTGGCTATTCGAGCCCGGGAAATTGCCCGACGGGCCGGCCGGCATCAGGCCGTAGCGCACCGTCTTCTGCACCGTGCTCTCGGCGTGCTTGGCGAGCGGCACCATCCAGGTGATGGCCTGGGTGCGGATGTTGGCGCGACCCGACATCTGCGAGCGCATCGACTGGTCGTCGGAATAGGACAGGATGCCGTCCGGCCCGTACTTGGTGAGCAGGCTGGCGTACCAGGCGGCGGACTGGGCGGCCTGCGGCGTGTCGAGGGTCGGCGTAAGGTTGTCCGGCGGCGCCTTGAACACGTTGCCTCCGGCGCCCATCAGGTAGGGGATCCAGTTCCAGTGGTGCAGCCTGTCGGCGGTGAAGGCCGCGACGTTCTCCTTGTTGTGCACCGCATCGCACACCTTGATCAGCTCGTCGAAGGTCTTGGGCAGGCCGAGGCCCGCCCGATCGATCAGGTCGGCGCGCGCGGCGCCCAGGATCATGGCGCCGGCCTCCCAGGCGAAGCCGAACGTCTCGCCCTTGGCGTTCTTCATCGCCGACTGCGGGCCGCCGGCGAAATCCTCGGGATCCCAGTCGGCCGGGGTGAGCTTCGCATCCTTGGTGAAGGGATCGAGATTGGTGACCCAGCCGGCGCCGATCCAGCGGCCGGAATAGATGAAGGTGACGTTGATGACGTCCAGCGCCGAGCCCTTGGTCGACAGCTCGAGGTCGGTGCGCTGGTTGTAGACGGGGAAGGCCTGCATGGTGAAGTTCACCTTGATGCCGGTCTTCTCCTCGAACTGCGGGAAGTAGCTCTTGAGATACTCGAAGTAGGTCGTCTGGAAGCACGACGCGTTGATGGTCGTGCCGGCGAACGGCTTGCCACCCTGGGCATTGACGGCCGGCGCCGCGAGGGCGCCGACGGCGCCCGCCAGGATCGTACGACGACGAAGATGGGTCATGGTGCTCCTCCGCAACGTTGCCCTGGCCCTTGTCAGCGGGCCTTGTCGGCTTGGAACGTCATTATGTCTGACATATAATCCGGCGCCGTCCGCGCGTGTCAACGGCGATGATCGGGGAAGATACGCCTTGTGAAAGAGGCCAGCGACAGCACGATGAAGGCGATACGGTCTGCCGCCGCGACGGGCGGTGCCGCGCGCATAGCGGAGAGGCTGGGCACCGATATCCTGAAGGGCGTCTACAAGCCCAATGAGCTCGTGCCGGGCGAGCTCGAGCTGTGCCGCCGGCTGGGAGCCAGCCGCACGGTGGTTCGCGAGGCCTTCAAGCTGCTGGCGGCGAAAGGCCTGATCGTATCGCGCCGTCGCGCGGGAACGTGCGTGCGCCCGCGCGAGGCGTGGCACCTGCTCGACGCGGATGTGCTCGCCTGGCGCTTCCGCGCCGGCACCGCCGAGCCGAAGTTCGTCTTCGATCTGCTGCACGCGCGCGCCGTGATCGAGCCGGCCGCGGCGGCGATGGCCGCGCGAAGCCATACGGCGCCGACGCTGGAGGCGATCGAGCACGCCTTCGCCGACATGGAGCAGGCGGCGCACGATGCCGCGCTGTTCGCCGCGCCCGACATACGCTTCCACAGAGCCATCCTGACGGCGACCGACAACGACGTGATGATGGCGTTCGGCGCGCTGATCGAGGCGGCGCTCGGCATCTTCGTCGGCATCGCCTCGCGTCATCCCGGCGCGCCGGCACCGTCGGTGCCCCTGCATCGTGCGATCCTCGAGGCGATCCGGCGGCGCGACGCCGAGGGCGCGCAGGCCGCCATGCTGGCCCTGCTCGACCGGACGTCGCGCAACGTCGAGCGCAACGTCGAGTCGAGGCCGCCCCGCAAGGCACGGTTCCCGGCCGGCGCCGGCCGCCCGCCGCGACGGTCCCGGCCTTCGTCGCCGCGCTGACGGACGCGCCTGCCTTTCGCGGCGACGTCCATCGACTATAGTGGCGCCCCGCACGTCGAGGAGAAGCCAATGAAAGCCGCCGTCCTTTTCAAGCCCAACGAGCCGCTGCAGGTCGTCGACTGCGAGCTCGATCCGCCGAAGGCCGGCGAGGTGCGGGTCAAGATGAAGGCGTCGGGCGTGTGCCAGAGCGACTGGCATATCCTCAACGGCGACTGGCCGTCGCCGCTGCCGATCGTGCCGGGCCACGAGGCAGCCGGCGTTGTCGCCGAGTGCGGGTCGGGCGTGGCGACGGTGAAGCCCGGCGATCACGTCATCTTCTCGTTCCGGCCGCATTGCGGGCGCTGCCGCTACTGCAGCCAGGGCCGCACCGTGCTGTGCATCGGCCGCAACGACACGCCGCCGGGCGGGCTCTACGACGGCACCCTGCGCATCAAGCACAAGGGCCAGGCCATCTACCAGATGGCGCGCATCGGCACCTTCGCCGAGGAGGTCGTCGTGCCCGAGGAGATGGTGGTGCCGATCCGCAAGGACATGCCGTGGGCGCAGGCCGCCCTCGTCGGCTGCTGCGTTGCGACCGGAGTCGGCGCGGTGACGCGCCACGCCAGGATCGAGAGCGGCTCGACCGTCCTGGTGATCGGCTGCGGCGGCGTCGGGCTCAATGCCATCCAGGGTGCCGTGCTGTCGGGCGCCGGCACCATCATCGCGGCCGACCTGCTGGACAACAAGCTCGACATGGCGCGGACCTTCGGCGCCACCCACACGATCAACACCAGCGCCAACGAGGACGCGGCCAAGAAGGTGAAGGAGATGACCGGCGGGTTCGGCGTCGACTATGCCTTCGACGCGGTGGCGATCGAGCGGACCCAGGCGCTGGCCTTCGATTCGCTGGCGCCGGGCGGGCATGCCGTGACGGTCGGCGTGTCGTCGCCCAAGCTGCGCGCCCAGTACTCGCCGTTCAACATGGTGTTCACCGAGAAGACGGTGAGCGGCACCTTCTACGGCTCGGTGCGGCCCGACCTCGATTTCCCGATGCTGGTCGACCACTACATGAACAAGCGCCTCAACATCGACGGCCTGATCAGCCGCACCTACAAGCTCGCCGACATCAACGAGGGCTTCAAGCGGATGATGGCGGGCGAGGTGGCGCGCGGCGTCGTGGTGTTCGATTGAGCTCGGCATCTTCCGGGTCGCGAGCATCCTGCTCGCTCATGAGCTCTGGGCGAGCGAGACGCTTCTGCGCGGCTCGCGAAGCGAACGCGCTCTCGCGGCCCGAAAGAGCATGATGGTTCGATGACCGACCTCGACGATTTCGGGCTGACCGACGAGCAGAAGCTGATCCGGCGCAACGTCGCCGGGCTGCTGGCGCGCGTGCTGCCGGCGGAGGAGATCCGCCGTCTCGACGAGGCGAGCGAGTTCCCGCATGCCGCCTTCGATGCGCTGGCCGAGGCGGGCTACATGGCGCTGCCCTACGATCCGGCCTACGGCGGCATGGGCGGCAGCCGCAAGGACCTGGTGGTGCTGGTCGAGGCGCTGGCGCGCCACTACAGCGGTGCCTCGTCGTGCTACCTGCCGACCGTGGTCTATGGCGGGATGCACCTGCAGCTCACCGCCGGCGAGCATCTGCGGCGGCGATACCTGCCGGAGATCTGCGCCGGACGCCTGAAGTCCGCCTTCGCGCTCAGCGAGCCCGACACCGGCTCGGATGCCTCCGGCATCAAGACGCGCGCCGTGCGCGACGGCAACGGCTATCGGCTGACGGGCCAGAAGCTCTACATCAGCGCCGCCCACGTCGCCGACTACCTGATGGTGGTGGCCAAGACCGACAGCGAGGCGCGGCACAAGGGCGTCACCCTGTTCTGGGTCGATGCCCGCGCGGCGGGCCTCACCATGCAGCCTTTGCCGACGCTCGGGCGGCGCACCACGCACGCCAACGAGATCTTCCTCGACGGCGTGTTCGTGCCCGCCGATCACGTGATCGGCGAGGAGAATCGCGGCTGGGCCGGCCTGATGAAGGGGCTCAACCTCGAGCGCCTCTGCCTCGCCGCGCAAGCTTGCGGCAACATGCACTGGGCGATCGAGTATGCCCGCGCCTATGCCGTCGAGCGCCGCCAGTTCGGCCAGCCGATTTCCAAGTTCCAGGCGATCCAGCACAAGTTCGCCGACATGCGAATCCTCCTGAAGACGACGCAGGCGCTGACCTGGCGGCTGGCCGACATGCTCGATGCCGGGCTCAACCCGGTCGAGGAGACGGCGATCGCCAAGATCCAGGGCACCGACGGCGAGTTCCGCTGCGCCCACCTCGCGATGGAGATCATGGGCGGTGCGGGCTATACGATGGCACACGATGTGCAACGCCTCTTCCGCGACGTGCGCGTCGGCTCGATCGGCGGCGGCACGAACGACATCCATCGCAACACCATCGCCAAGATGATGGGACTATGACCGGGCGCGCCCTCCTCATTCTGACGCTGGTGCTGATGGCGGATGCCGCGTCCGCGCAGGGCCCGTCGGAGCGCCGGCTCCAGTGCGACCGTGGCCCGGCCGGCAGCAGCCGCATGTTCGGTGGCACGGCATGGGACCTCTACGGCTGCAACGACGAGCGCTCGGTCGCGATCGTGACGGCGCGCGGCAATCCCGCGCTGCCGTTCTACTTCCTGTTCGTCGAGCGCGACGGCAAGTACACGCTGAGCGGCGAGGGCACCGGCCGCGCGGAGTTCACCCGCAAGGCCTACGACGACCTGAGGCGTCTGTCGCATCAGGATATCGAAGCCCTGGCGAAGGAAGCGAGCAAGGCGAAGCCGGCGACGCAGTGAGGACTCTTCTTCTCCTCCCCAGCGAAGCTGGGGAGGTGCCCCCGTAATCGGGGGCGGAGGGGTCATGAGCCCCCGTCCCGTTGCTCATGACCCCTCCGTCAGCGTAAGGCGCTGACACCTCCCCAGCTTCGCTGGGGAGGAAAATGAAAAGAGCGCCGCTCATGGCTCATGACCCCTCCGTCGGCGATTACGCCGACATCTCCCCACGCGAGGCGTGGGGAGGAGGGATGATGAGAAGCTGGGAAGGAGAGTGAGAACCGGCCGCGACCCGAAGGACCTTGCGGGGGCCGGTCGGCCGGTCTAAACCCGTGCGCGCTTCGACGGCAGGCGCCGCATTTCACGCCGATCCAAAATCTCCCTGCAATTACAGAGACTTGACTAAATGCTCTCGCGTGTCATCGGGCTGTTTTCGGCGGACATGGGGATCGACCTCGGCACGGCCAACACGTTGGTCTACGTCAAGGGCCGCGGCATCGTCCTGAACGAGCCCTCTGTCGTTGCCCTGACCACGCAGACCGGCAAGCGCCAGGTCCTGGCGGTCGGCGAGGAAGCCAAGATGATGCTCGGCCGCACGCCGGGCAACATCCAGGCGATCCGCCCGCTGCGCGACGGCGTCATCGCCGACTTCGAGGTCGCCGAGGCGATGATCAAGCACTTCATCTCGAAGGTTCACAACCGGCGCAGCTTCGCCCATCCGCAGATCGTGGTCTGCGTGCCGTCGGGCTCGACCGCGGTCGAGCGGCGCGCCATCCAGGAATCGGCCGAGAGCGCCGGCGCGCGCAAGGTCTGGCTGATCGAGGAGCCGATGGCGGCGGCGATCGGCGCCGGCCTGCCGGTCACCGAGCCGACCGGCTCGATGGTGGTCGACATCGGCGGCGGCACGACCGAGGTGGCCATCCTGTCGCTGGGCGGCATCGTCTATCCGCGCTCCGTCCGCGTCGGCGGCGACAAGATGGACGAGGCCATCATCGGCTACATCCGCCGCCACCATAACCTGCTGGTCGGCGAGAGCTCGGCCGAGCGCATCAAGAAGACCATCGCCTCGGCCTGCCCACCCGAGGACGGCGAGGGCCGCACGATGGAGATCAAGGGCCGCGACCTGATGAACGGCGTGCCCAAGGAGCTGATCATTACCGAGCGGCAGATCGCCGAGAGCCTGCAGGAGCCGGTGAGCGCCATCGTCGAGGCGGTCAAGGTCGCCCTCGAGAACACCGCGCCCGAACTCGCCGCCGACATCGTCGACAAGGGCATCGTGCTGACCGGCGGGGGCGCCATGCTGAGTAACATGGACACCGTCCTGCGCCAGGCCACCGGCCTGCCGGTCTCGGTGGCCGAGGACCCGCTGCTCTGCGTCGCGCTGGGCACCGGCCATGCCGTCGAGAACATCGACCGCCTGCGCGGTGTCCTGTCGTCGATGTATTGATTTGTTCCCCTCCCCCGTAATCGGGGGAGGTGCCCCGTCATACGGGGCGGAGGGGGAAAGCCTCAGTCGAGATTCGTGAAAGTCCGACGTCGAAATCGGCCAGACCTTGATTGCGGCGTTCCCCCTCCCCCCCTTCGGGGCACCTCCCCCGATTACGGGGGAGGCGAAACATGAAGTCCGGGGTAGTATGGGCGGGACATGGCGATCCGGGACGACTTCGAGGTAGTCGCTGGCCAGGTGCGCTCGGCCGTGCAGCGCTTTGCGCTCGGCCTGCTGATCATCGCCGCGTTCGGCATCATGCTGGTCGGCAAGGCCGACACGGTGCTGGTCGAGCATGTCCGGGTCGTGGCGCTCGATCTCGCCACCCCGATGCTGGAGGCCATCGCCCGGCCGGTCGGGGTGGCCAACCGTGCCATCGCCGATCTGCAGGAATTCGCCTCGCTGCGCGAGGAGAATGCGCGCCTGCGCGAGGAGAACAGCCGGCTGCTCGCCTGGCAGACCGCCGCCCGCCGCCTCGAGAACGAGAACGAAGGCCTGCGCGGGCTGTCCAGGTTCCACGAAGGGCCGGAGGCCTCCTTCATAACGGCCCGGCTGGTGGGCGACAGCGTCAGCGCCTACGTGCGCGGCGCGCTGCTCAATGTCGGCCGCCGTGCCGGCGTGGCCCATGGCCAGGCCGTGGTGACCGGGGAAGGCCTCGCCGGGCGCATTGCAGAGGTCGGCGAGAACAGCGCCCGCGTGCTGTTCGTGACGGATGTCAACTCCCGTCTCCCGGTGCTGATCGAGCGCACGCGCGAGCGCGCCATCGTCGTCGGCAACAATTCCCCTCAGCTTCGTCTCACCCTGCTGCAGAGCGTCGCCGGCGTGCAGCGTGGCGATCGCATCATCACCTCGGGGCACGGCGGAAGCTTTCCGGTCGGCATCCCGATAGGAGAGGTCGTCGAGACCGGCGAAGGCAGCGTGCGCGTGCGGCCGTTCGCCGATTTCTCGCGGCTGGAGTTCGTCCGCGTCGTCGACTATGGCGTGCCCGGCCTGGTGAGCAACCCGGGTTCGGCGCCGGCGACGACCCAGCCCGGCGTCTCGTCGGCCGGCCAGAGGGTGCGCTGAAGTGCGCGTCGACGGGGCGCTCGGCACGCTCGATCGCTGGGGCCGGGCCGCGCTGCCCGGCACGGTGCTGCTGTTCTTCGTGCTGCTGACCTTGGCGCCGCTGCGCGTGCCGTATCTCGCCGACGCCTTGCCGCTCCTGCCGGCGCTGACCGTCTTCCAGTTCAGCCTGGCAACCCCGGAGCGCCTGCCCGGACCGTTGCTGCTGGCGATGGGCGTGCTGCTCGACCTGCTGCTCGGCGGGCCCGGCGCGCCGGTCGGGGTGAGCGGCCTGGGGTTCGTGCTGATCCGCGCCGCGGTGGTCGCCAACCGGCGATATCTGGTCGGCGTGCCTTTCCTGTTCCAGTGGGCCGGGTTCTGCCTGCTGGCGCTGGGCTTCGTCGTCCTGGTCTGGTCCTTGACCTCGCTGTGGACGTGGACCGCGATCGCGCCGCGCGCGGCGTTCGTCCAGTACGTGGTGATCGTCGTCCTCTACCCCCTGATCGGCCCGCTGCTGGCCCGCGTCCGCGCGCGCGATCCGTTGAATGTGCCCGAGCTGTCGCGCGGCACGGCGCGGCCGGGAGGAACCGCCCCGTGATGCGCTACCGCAAGGGCGACGGCGAGCGCTCGGGCCTGTTCACGCGGCGCGCCCTGCTGCTGGGCGGCGCCCAGATGGCGCTGATGTCGGCGCTGGCGGGCCGGCTCTACCAGCTGCAGGTGCTCGAGACGCAGCGCTTCGCCACGCTGGCCGACGAGAACCGCATCAATCTGCGGCTGCTGCCGCCGTCGCGCGGCCTGATCTTCGATCGAACCGGCAAGCCGCTCGCCGTCAACCGCAACAATTTCCGCTGCATGGCGACGTCCGATCGCGGCCGCGGCGTCGAGCTGGTGATCGACCGGCTCGACCAGATCTTCTCGCTCGCCGAGGCCGACAAGGTGCGCCTGCTGCGCGAGCTCAAGCGGAGCCGCAACGCCCAGCCGGTCGTGGTGCGCGAGAACCTCGGCTGGGAGGAGGTGGCGCGCGTCGAGTTCAACGCCCCCGACCTGCCGGGCGTCTTCATCGACCTCGGCCAGTCGCGCGACTATCCCGAAGGCGAGCTGATGAGCCACATCGTTGGCTACACCGGCCGCGTCGCCGACGAGGATCTGGCCGGCCGCGACGACCCGGTGCTGCAGCTCCCTACGCTGCGCTTCGGCAAGAAGGGCGTCGAGCGCTCGCTCGAGGACGACCTGCGCGGCCGTGCCGGCGCCGTCCAGGTCGAGGTCAATGCGGTCGGCCGCGTCGTGCGCGAGCTCGACCGCACCGAGGGCCAGCCCGGCTCGAACGCACTGCTCACCATCGATCTCGACCTGCAGCGCTTCGTCGCCGAGAAGATGAAGCAGCACCAGAGCGGCTCGGTGGTGGTAATGGACGTCGTCACCGGCGACCTGCTGGCCATGGTGTCGACGCCGGGCTTCGATCCCAACACCTTCGCCCGCGGCATCACCCAGAGCGAATGGCGCGACCTGCTCGACAGCCCGGAGCGGCCGCTGCACAACAAGTCGATCGCCGGCGTCTATCCGCCGGGCTCGACCTACAAGATGGTGACGGCGCTGGCGGCGCTCGAATCCAGGGCGATCGACCCGTGGACCAGGCTGCCCTGCATGGGCTTCCTCGAGCTCGGCAAGATCAAGTTCCACTGCTGGCTTACCGCCGGCCACGGCTCGACCAACGTCACCGAGGCGCTCGCCTGCTCGTGCGACTGCTTCTTCTACGAGGCCGCCCGTCGCGCCGGCGTCGACCGCATCGCCGACGTCGCCAACCGGCTGGGCTTCGGCCGCATCAGCGATCTCGGCCTGCCGGGCGAGTCGGCCGCCAACCAGCCGAGCCGTGCCTGGAAGCAGGAGAAGCTCGGCAAGCCCTGGCAGCACGGCGACACGTTCAACCTCGGGATCGGCCAGGGTTTCATGACGTCGACGCCGCTGCAGCTCGCCATCATGACGGCGCGCATCGCCAATGGCGGCTACGAGGTCCAGCCCAACCTGCTGCTCGCCTCGGCGACGCCGCGCGAGGAGCTGGCGCCGCCGCCGACGCGCAACAAGCCCAACGCGCCCTCGATGCGCTTCAATGCCCAGCATATGGCCATCATCCGCGAAGGCATGAACCAGGTGGTGAACGGCACCCTCGGGACCGCCAACGCGCTGCGCCGGGACGCGTCGGGCAAGCTGATCGAGCCGGCGATGCGCTTCGCCGGCAAGACCGGCACGGCCCAGGTCAAGCGCATCACCGAGCGCGAGCGCGAGCTCGGCATCACGCAGGCGCAGCTGCCCTGGCATCTCCGCCATCATGCGCTGTTCGTCTGCTTCGGGCCACTCGACAACCCGCGCTATGCCTGCGCCGTCATCGTCGAGCACGGCATGGCAGGCGGCACGACGGCAGGCCCGATCGGCCGCGACGTGCTGCTCGAGACCATGAAGCGCGACCCGTCGCGGCGGACCGACAATTTCCGCAAGATGGCGTCGCGATGAGGAGCGGGCATTCGCATCGGCACGCCCGCTCAGCTTCCTCCCCAGCTTCGCTGGGGAGGTGCCCCGTCATACGGGGCGGAGGGGTCATAGGCCCCGGTCCCGCTGCTCATGACCCCTCCGCCCCCGATTACGGGGGCACCTCCCCAGCGAAGCTGGGGAGGAGAATTGGAGGCGCGCTCATGGGTGAACGCCCCGCAATGATAGGCGGGCGATGAGCCTGTCGTCGATGCAGGGCGGCGCGCTCGACGCACCGGCGCCGATCGGCTTCGCCGAGAAGATCTGGCGCATCAACTGGGGCCTGGTGCTGGTGCTGACGGCGATCGCGGGGATCGGCGTGCTGGCGCTGTATTCGGCGGCGGGCGGCCGCTTCGATCCGTGGGCGTCCCGTCACGCCATGCGCTACGTCGCGGCGCTCGGGGTCCTGCTGGTGACGGCGCTGGTGCCGCCGCGCGTCTGGCTGGCGCTCTCCTGGCCGATCTACATCGTCGCGCTGCTCCTGCTGGTGGCCGTCGACCTGGTCGGCAAGATCGGCATGGGCGCGCAGCGCTGGCTGGTGCTCGGGCCGCTCCAGATCCAGCCCTCGGAGATCGCCAAGGTGGCGGTGATCCTCGTGCTGGCGCGGTACTATCACGGCCTACGCAAGGAGGAGGCGTCGCGCATCCTCTATGTCGTGCCGCCGCTTCTGCTCATCCTGATGCCGGTTGGGCTGGTCATGGTTCAACCCGACCTCGGCACCGCCATGATGGTGCTGATGGGCGGTGGCGCGCTGCTGTTCGTGGCGGGTGTTCCGCTATGGATGTTCCTGGTGGCGACGGTCGGCGCGATCGCCAGCCTGCCGGTCGCCTGGTCGCTCATGCACGAGTACCAGCGCAAGCGCGTGCTCACCTTCCTCGACCCCGACCGCGACCCGCTGGGCGCCGGCTATCACATCACCCAGTCGAAGATCGCCATCGGCTCGGGCGGCCTGTTCGGCAAGGGGTTCGGCAAGGGAACCCAATCGGCCCTGAATTTCCTGCCCGAGAAGCAGACCGACTTCATCTTCACCTCCTTCGTCGAGGAATGGGGCCTGATGGGGGCCCTGGTGCTGCTCGGCCTGTTCGTCCTCGTGCTGGTGTGGGGCTTCTCGATCGCCTTGCGCTGCCAGCATCATTTCGGCCGCCTGGTGGCGCTCGGCGTCACCGCCATGATGTTCCTCTACGTGTTCATCAACACCGCCATGGTGATGGGGCTCCTGCCGGTAGTCGGCGTGCCCCTGCCGCTGGTCAGCAACGGCGGCACCGCCATGGTCTCGGTGATGTTCGCCTGCGGCCTGCTGATAGGCGTCAACGTCTACCGCGATGCGCAGTTGCCGCGGACGCGCTGATCCGCCGCCCCGCCGATCGGGCGCAATTTTCTTTGTCCTCGACCTATCGACAAGGCGGACCCTGCTTGCTATAGCCCGCGCCGCTTCCGGCCATGCCCCGAGCAAGGGCGCATAGCTCAGTTGGTAGAGCAGCTGACTCTTAATCAGCGGGTCCCAGGTTCGAGCCCTGGTGCGCCCACCATGGCCGGTCAGGAACAAGCCCCGCGGAAGCGGGGCTTTCTCGTTGTGCAGGCGAGACTTTCGAGGCGCACCCTGGTCCGGGCGGTACCCTCGATCATCGAAGGCCGGAAACCGCGAGACAGACCACGCCGTCGTTGGCATCAAGGACGCCTTGGAGCTCGGGAGAAGGATCGCGATGACAAGCCGCCATGCCCGCCGGACCTATGGCACGGTCAGTGCCGAGCGGCAGAAGGAGATGTCCGGGCTGGAGTTCGTCCAGGGCCTGGCCGATGGAACGCTGCCGCTCAACACGATCGCCGAGACCCTGGGCTACGACATCGTCGAGGCCGAGGATGGGCGAGTCGTGATCACGGCGGAGCCGAAAGGTACACACCTCAATCCCGCCGGGACCGTGCACGGCGGTCTCGCAGCGACCCTGCTCGACAGCTGCATGGGGCTCGCGGTCCGGTCGACCCTGCCCAAGGGGACAAGCTCGACGACGCTCGAGATCAAGATCTCGTTCGTCCGACCGATCACGCCCGAAACCGGGTTGATCCGGGCCGAGGGCGTCGTGATCAGCCGCGGCCGCAGGGTCGGGACGGCGGAAGGCAGGGTCACCGACGCCAAGGGACGTCTTCTCGTGCACGGCACGACCACCTGCCTGAACTTCGAGGCGTGACGCCGCGGCATGTAGTTCGGCCGTGGGGCTGGCCGCAGCGCGAACCAGCGTCGCGATTGCCAACTGCGAGCCGCGCTGCAATCGTTGCAGCGCGACGAGGTCCCGCTTCATGCCGCGCATTGCCCTGATCCATGCCACGCCGGCCGCGGTCGGCCCGATCGTGGACGCGTTCGCGGCGGCGTGGCCCGCCGCCGAGCTCGTCAATGTCCTCGACGATTCGCTCAGCAAGGACCGCGCGCGAGACGGTCGCCTGACGGCGGCGATGGAGCGCCGCTTCGATGTCCTGGCCGACTACGCGCTGTCGCTCGGCGCCGACGCCATCCTGTTCACCTGCTCGGCGTTCGGCCCGGCGATCGAACGGGTGGCCGAGCGGCTCGCCGTGCCGGTGCTGAAGCCCAACGAGGCGATGTTCGCCGAGGCCCTGACGAGCGGCCGCCGGATCGCCATGCTGGCCACGTTCGCGCCGTCGATCCCCAGCATGGAGGAGGAGTTCCGGGTGGATGCCGCCAGGGCCGGAGCCACGGTCGAGCTGCGCAGCCATCTCGTGCCGGGCGCGCTCGATGCCCTGAGCGCCGGCCGTGCCGACGAGCATGCCCGGCGCATCGTCGAGGCCGGCCGGGGGCTGGCCGGGTGCGATGCGATCATGCTCGCCCAGTTCTCGATGGCCCCGGCCGCCGATGCGCTGCGGCAGGCGGTGGCGAGCCCTGTCCTGACGAGCCCCGCCTCGGCAGTGGCGATGCTCAGGAATCGGCTGCAGAAGTCTGCGCGCCTCGCCGGCAGCTGAGCCTGGCGCCGGCACCCGGCGTCTCGGGAATCGGCCTTTTCCACAGGCACTCAGCGATGTCTGTGGTGGGCCGCAGCCCACTGTGGCATTATTGCAACAAATGAAGGCTAAGACGGGGCCTCAAGGTCTCGAACGGGAAGCGCGGAGGGGAAGATGAGGCGATCCGGTTGGTCGTCCGACCTGTGGCCGTTGATGCGGGCCGTTGTCGTGGGCGCCGCGGTCCTTCTGGGCGTGGGCGCGGCCATCAGCTTTGGCTCGGCGGCGCTGGAACTCGTGGCCATGCGGTGAAGGCGAGCCTCGAGACATAGACGAAGACCCTACGGCCTTTGCGGCGCCCACCGGTAGATCCGCTGCAGGGTGCCGCCCATGAGCATCGCCCGATCGCTGTCCGATAGCCGTTCGGTCGTCCGGAAGGCCTCGACGCCGTCGCGGTAGGTCAGCAGCGCCGTGGCCCGGGTCCAGTCGGTGCCCCACAGGCAGCGATCGATGCCGAAGGCATCGAAGATGCGGCCCAGCGGATCCCAGAGATCGGCGTACGGGAACGGTGCGTGGCTGAGCGTGCAGGCACCCGAAATCTTGACCGCGATGTTGTCGTGCGCGGCGAGCGCCAGCAGGGCGGGCAGCGCGGCGAAAGGCTCGGCCGGCGGCGGCGGCGCGAACGGCTGCGGCAGACCGAGATGGTCGATCACCAGGCGCATTCCGGGATGGCGACGGGCAAGCTCGCCTGCCTGATCGAGCCGTCCCCAGCACATCAGGTTGACCGGCAGCGAATGGCGGCCCGCCGCGGCGAGCACGCGGCCGAGGCCGGCATCGGCCGGGTCGTTCGAGACCTCGGGCCGCATCATGATGCGGACGCCGACCGCACCCGTGGTCGCCGCCCAGTCGTCGATCGTCTCGGCCACGGCCGGATCGTTCGGATCGACCGGCTTGATCAGGGCGAAGCGATCGGGATGAGCCGCATGCGCCGCGATCGCGTAGCTCGCATCCCAGCGATACATGGCGAACACCGAGATCAGCAGCGCGCCATCGACGCCGACGGCGTCCATGGCGGCCACCATCTGATCGGCCGTCATCTCCGGCGGGCCGGGCAGCGCTTCGACCCACGGCCGGCCGGGATGGTTGCGTTCATAGCAATGCACCTGCGCGTCGATCGTCACCATGCAGCTCCGCCTTCCCGACATTGCGCGACGGCCGTCTCCCCCGATGCGATATCGCCCTAGGCGCGACGGCGTTCATCCTCGATACTGACCCGCACAATAATCGGGGAAACGAAGGCATGGCTCTCAAAATCATGATCATGGGCGCGTCCTACGGCTCGCTGCTCGCGTCCAAGATTCTGTTCGGCGGACATTCCGTGCACCTGATCTGCCTGCCGGCCGAGGCCGACCTGATCAACAGCGAGGGCTTCCGGGTGCGCATGCCGATCCGGGGCCGCAAGGACCCTGTCGAGATCGATTCGCGCAAGCTTCCCGGCAAGGTGACGGCGGGAGGCACGACGAGCGCCAACCCCGGCGACTACGACCTGATCGGTCTCGCCATGCAGGAGCCGCAGTACCGCTCGCCGGGCGTGCGGGAGCTGCTCGACGCGGTGGCGAGATCGCGGGTTCCCTGCATGTCGATCATGAACATGCCGCCGTTGCCCTACGTGAAACGCATTCCCGGCCTCGACGGCCGACTGCTCGAGCCTGCCTACACCGACCCCCGGGTGTGGGACAGCTTCGATCCCGAGACCTTGACCCTGTGCAGCCCCGATCCGCAGGCGATCCGCCCGCCGGACGAGAAGGTCAACGTGCTGCAGGTCACCCTGCCGACCAACTTCAAGGTGGCGCGCCTCAAGGACGAGAAGGCGACGGCGATGCTGCGCGCGCTCGAGAAGGAGATCGACGCGGTGCGCTTCGAGGCACCGGAGGGCCGCATCGAGCTGCCGGTCAAGCTGCGCGTCTACGACTCGATCTTCGTGCCGCTCGCCAAGTGGGCGATGCTGCTCGCCGGCAACTACCGCTGCATCACGGCCGACGGCATGCGCACCGCCCAGGAGGCGGTGCACAGCGACATCGCGACGTCGCGCTCGGTCTACAATTTCGTCATCGATCTCTGCGTCAAGCTGGGGGCGAGCCCCAGCGACCTCGTGCCGTTCGAGAAGTACGCCGAGGCGGCGCAGAGCCTGGTGCGCCCCGCCTCGGCGGCACGCGCCCTCAACAACGGGCTGCCCAACATCGAGCGCGCCGACAAGCTGGTGCAACTCATCGCCCGGCAGAAGGGGATGAGCCATCCGGTGATCGACGCCGGCGTCGCCCTGGTCGACGCGAGGCTGGAGGCCAATCGGAAGAAGGCGGCGACGTGAATCGCGTTCCGCCAGAACGGGCATGAACTCGGCGGGGACCGCTCCACCTCATGTTCCTCTCCGCCCGCGTAGCGGGGGGAGAGGCTAGGAGAGGTGAGTCATGGGGCGCCGCCCAGGAGCTGAGTTGTTCGGGAGGCGTACTATCGCGGCGAAGGTCGCGCTCGCTCGATTCGGTGCTGGTGGCATCCACCCACCTCTCCTCCCCCGCGCCAGGCGCGGGGCCCCTTCCTCTCCCCCCGCTTACGCGGGCGGAGAGGACTCGATGAGCGACCTCCATCCCGATCCGTAGACAGAAGTACGTGGAGGAGTTCGCAATGATTCGCGTGCTGTGCGCCATGCTCATGGCGCTGCTGTTTTCCGTGTCCGTGCCCATGTCGGCGCAGGCACAACCCATCGCGCCAGTGGCGTGGGCCTTCGTGCTGCTCGGCGAAGGGGTCGACGGGCGACCCGTGCCGATGGTTCGCAGCGTCGAGCAGGGCGGGACAGCCTGCCCGATGCTGCGCGACGCCGCAGGTGCTTCGATCTCGACGCTGAGCCCGCGCAGGCGCCCGGCCGGCGGGCACTTCGACGAGGTCATGGTGTGCGAGGCACTCTATCCGGCAGGCCGGTCCGGCAACGTGCAGTTCGCCAGCCGTCGCGTCGATCTCCCGGTGGTCTCGCTCGGCACGCCACGGCGCATCGTGATGCTGGGCGACTCGGGGTGCGAGGGGGCGGCCGGAAAATGGCCACAGCTCTGCATCGGCAACGGCTACGACAGGATGTGGCCGTTCGGCACGATCTCGTCCGAGGGCGCCACCGACGGCCCGGACCTGATCGTCCATGTCGGCGACTACAACTATCGCGGCACGCCGCACTTCATCGTGTTCCCGACGCGTGCCACCGGCTATGCGTACGACCTCAGGGTGGGCGTGTTCGATACCGGCGATCTCGACGACGAGGACGAAGCACCGCGCTATCCGATCGGGCCGGGCTACTGGAGCCAGAACATGGAGGGCAGCCCGCTGCCCGACAGGTGGTCCTACTGGCGCGACGACTTCTTCGTCCCGTCGACCCGCCTGCTGGTCGCCGCGCCGTGGCTGCTGAGCCGCGGCAATCACGAATTGTGCAGCCGCGCGGGACCCGGCTGGTTCTACCTGCTCGATGCCGCGTCGTCCCTGCTCGGGCCGGGCCGCAGCCAGGCGGAATGCCCGCCGCAGACGCCGGCGGACTGGAAGGCCGGCGCGTGGCCGCCGCCACCCGCCCTGCCGTTCGAAGGCCGCTCCTTCCCGACCGCGCCGCATGCCCCCTTTCGGGTGCGGCTCGGCGAGCTCGACCTCATCGTCATCGACTCCTCCGATGCCGGCGACGCCGTGCTGTATGCCCTCCCGCACTATGTCGAGGTCTATCGTTCGGTCGCCGACCTGCTCGCGCAGAGCGGCAACCCGACCTGGCTGATCACGCATCGGCCGGTCTGGGGCGTGGTCAAGAAGATCAAGGGCTCGCCGGCTGGTGACGCGCCCTATGGGTTCATCAACCTGACTCAGCAGTCGGCCATCGCCACGGTGTTCCGCCACGGCCTGCCGAGCCATGTCAAGGCGGTATTCTCCGGCCACATGCACCGCTTCCAGGCGGTCGGCTTCGCCGGCCGGCGACCGCCGCAGGTGTCGGTCGGTACCGGCGGCACCGATCTCGCGCGGGATATTCCCGAGCCACTGCCCTCGGCGCCCCGGCAGCCGATCCGCGTGCCCGGCCTCGATGGGCTCGACGCCCACGTCGTCGGCCTGAGCGATTTCGGCGCGCTGGTCGTCACCCCGGGTGACGGCGGCACCTGGACCGGGGTTTTTCGCGGCGTCGACAATCAGCCGCTCGCGATCTGCGATTCACGGTGGGCCGCCGAGCCCGGCGAACGCTCGGTGTGCGCTCTCCAGTAGCGCTTCGATGCTCAGGCCTCGCCCCGGTCGGCGAGGCGCCGGAAATAGAGCAGGTCGAGCTCGGGGGCGCTCTTGCCCAGGCTGGTCAGGACCATGTGCGCCTGGCCGCGATGATGGGTCTGGTGATTGAACCAGTGATCGAGCGCGGGCATCAGCGGCTGCACGAATTCCTCGGGTGTCGAGACGCGTCGGTAGCGGATGACGCCGGCGAGGGCGTCCTCGCCGAGGTGGTCCATCCAGGTGACGATCCGTCGATCCTCGGCCCGGCGCGCCGCGGCGAGGTCTTCGAGGCGCTCGTGCAGGATCGTGTCGAGACGCTCGGGCGCTTCTCCTGTGCCGGTGAATCTCCTCATCCAGATCCGATCTGTGGTCAGCAGGTGATTGAGCGTGCCGTGCATCGACTTGAAGTAGGCACCCTTGTCGGCACGGTACTCGGCGTCGCTCAGCAGCGCGGCGGCATCGTAGAGACGCCGATTGGCCCACTGATTGTACCGGGCGAAGGTCGCGTAGCGGCTTTTCATGCCGGCATTCTGCGTGGCTTCGTGCCGGCTTCAAGATTGATTGAATCGTTCAACCCTTCCCGGCGCAAATGGGCGAACGGCTAGTCGTCCGACCTCGGTGCCGGCTCGAGGCCGGCCGCCCAATCGGTGCGCGCCTGGCTCAGAATCGAGCCGATGTCGGACAACGTCTCGATCTGTCGTGGTTGCCGGTCGGCCGGCGACGTTCCTGCGCCAGCACGCCTCTTGCGGAAGAGGCCGAAGGCAGGGATCGCGCTGACATAGTCGTCACCCCGTTCCTGCAGCAAACGCTCGGCAAGCGCCACGGCATCGGCCAGCTTGCGGGCCTCCCGTTCCCTGCGTTGCATGTCGATCGTGAGGCGATTCAAGTCGCTCTTCAGTCGGAGCGTCTCCTCCGAGGTGGCTCGCAGCTCCGACCACGCGCTGGCTGCGGCGCCGAGCGCCTGCTCGTGACGCATCTCGGCGTGTCGTCCTTGCAGCAGGGCGGCGGCGAGGCGCGACAACAGGAGCGTCGTGTCGAGGCTGGCCGAGTTCCTCGCGATCGCCGCGGGCCGCGCGTAGACCAGGCACGGACGAGGCCCCGCGATGGCCGCGACGAGATGCGCCTCTTCCTTCACCGTCGATGTCGCTTGTCTCGAGTCGAAGCCATCCGCCGGAAAGGCCGCGACATAGTCGCTCGCGAGGTCGGCCTCGCTCAGGAGCGCCGTCATGTCGAGGGCACCCAGGGGAGTAACGGGAACCTCGTTCACCCGGATCGTTGCGCGCGCCGATTCGTTCGCGTCGACCGCCGGGGCGATGCCGGCGGTGCGCAGCGTCGCGACGAATGCTTGTACCACCGATGCAGGGCCTGCTACGGAAGGTTGCGAGCGGCGCAAATCTGCGACCAACCAGCAAGGCAAGCCCGCCGAGTTCATCTGCACATCCCCAAGCACGCCATGACGGCATTTCCTCGCATCGTGAAAGGGACGATAACGCTCATCGGCGACATGTGGCAACTTTCTGCGCTCCGCGATTCTACCGGCCAACGCGTCAGGAAGGTCCGATGCGCATACTGATGATCTCGAATGTCTATCCGCCGCAGATCATCGGCGGTGCGGAGATCATCGTGCGCCGGCATGCACGCTGTCTCGCGGGGCTCGGTCATCATGTGGCCATAGTCGCAGGCTGGATGCCCGGCTATGCCGGCGAGGAGAAGGAGCTCGAGGTCGTCGACGGGCTGCCCGTCTATCGCTTTCCCTTCCGGACGTGGGAGCAGAGCGAGGATTTCTGGATTCCGTCCATCGAGGATTTCGTCGATGCGGTCGTCGCGCACGAGCGTCCCGACCTGGTGCATGCGCACAACCTGCGCGGCCTTGGCGTCAACCTGATCGCGGCGGCGCGTCGGCACGGCCTGCCGGTTTTCGTCACGCTGAACGATCACTGGTTCCATTGTCACTGGGCGACGCGGCTTCGCTCGGACGGGACGCTGTGCTCGGACCCGCGCGAATGCGACCTCGGTTGCTGCCCGGGCATCGCGACCCAGGGTGCCGACCGGGCGCTTCCGGTCCGCTTGCGGCGCGATACGCTGCTGCGTGCCCTCGATGGCGCGACTTGCCTCGTTGCCTCCAGCGAATCGCTCGGCCGGGCCCATGAGCAGGCAGGCATCGTTCCGCAGCAACTGAGGATAGTCTCGAGCGGCATCGACCTGGATGCGATGCCCCCCGTGCCGGTGCGCCGGCCCAGCGCATCGGACGGCGTGGTGCGCTTTGCGCTGGCGGCATCGCTCGCCGAGCACAAGGGCATCCACGACCTGATCGAGGCGACGGCGTTGCTGCACGGCGATCCGGCGCTTCGCGGGCGTTGGAGTCTCAAGGTTGCCGGCATGGGACAGCTGCAGGGCGAGCTCGAGGCTGCGATTGCCAGCGGCAGGCTCGGCGAGGACGTCGATTGCCTCGGGCGGCTCGAGCGCGCCGACGTGCACGCCCTCATGGCCGAGTCGGACGTCGTCATCCTGACATCCCGATGGTCGGAGAACGAGCCGGTGGTGCTGCTGGAGGGAGCGGCGGTGGGAGCGGCGCTGATCGCCACCGACGTCGGCGGTTGCCCGGAGATGATCCACCCCGGCCGCTCGGGCGACCTGGTGCCGCCGCGCGATCCCGCGGCGCTCGCCGGTGCGATGGCGGCATACGTTCGCGCGCCTGCGCTCGCCGCCCTCCACGGGCGCTGGAACGCCGACAACCGGGATCGCCTCGACGAGGCGCACGCCATCGCGACCCTGATGGAGCAGTACGCGCTGGCGATCGAAGCGCCGGCACCCGCGGCCGAGCGGCCGCCAGTCGTCGTGTGCGGAGGATCGCCGACGCCCGCCATCGTCTCGCTCGTCAGCCGGCTCCATCTGGTCGAGCCGGAGGGGCTTCGGCTGCGATTGCTCTGGCAAGGCTGGACGCACCCCGAGGATTGGCGGGAGGCCGTCTTCTACTGGGATTGGGGAGGCCGGCCCGAGATGCGCGCACGCGCGCTGCTGGCCGGATTGCCGGTGCTTGCCGCCGAGGACGGCACGCGCGCGCCGGGCGTGGTCGCCTACCGTTCCCTGCTGGAGGCGGCGGCTGCGCTGGTCGACTGGCCGCGCGACCGTTCGCTGCTGTCGCCTCTTCGGCGCTCCGGTGAGGCGCGCCTGCGCGAGTTCTGGCGGGACGCCGGGCCGGCCCTGGCGTCGCTGCGGAGCGTGCCTGAGGAAAGCGCCGCGATCGGCGATGACCTGGCCGTGCGCGCCGAAGCGCTGGCGCAGCGCTATCCCGCCTTCGCCGCCGCGATGGAAGGCTCGGCTCGCTGATGGACCGAAGCGTTCGTCGTGGTACGCATTCCTCGCCGGCGATCAGGCTGTAGGATGCCGGCTCGCCACGGAGGGCATGCATGACCAAGCGAATCGGCATCCTGACCAGCGGCGGCGATTGCGCCGGGCTGAACGCCACGATCCGCGCCGTCGCCTTGCGCGCTCACCACGGCCACGGCTGGACGACGGTGGGAATTCACTACGGCACGCTCGGCCTGCTCGAACGTCCGGTCGCAGCCGAAGTGCTCGACATCGGCCGGCTCGACGCGGCGATGGCGCGCCAGGGCGGCACCTTCCTGGGCAGCACCAATCGCGGCGATCCGTTCGCCTTTTCCATGCCCGACGGCAGCCGCAAGGATCGCTCCGGCGAGATGGTCGACGGCCTGCGCCTGCTCGGCCTCGAGGGCCTGATCGGAATCGGCGGCGACGGCAGCCTCGACATCCTGCGCCGCCTGCTGGCGCCGTCGGGACTGCCGTTCGTCGGCATTCCCAAGACGATCGACAACGATGTCGCCAACACCGAGCGCGCCATCGGCTATACGACCGCGGTCGCCGTCGCCACCGAGGCGCTCGATCGGCTGCAGCCCACCGGAGCCAGCCATGCGCGCGTCATGGTGCTGGAGGTCATGGGGCGTGACGCCGGTCACATCGCCATCGCTGCCGGCATTGCCGGCGGCGCCGATGTGGTGCTGATCCCGGAAGTGCACTGGCATCTCGACCGGGTGGTGGCGCACATCGCCGGCCTGCGCGCCGCCGGCCGAAGCTCGGCGCTCGTCGTGGTGGCCGAGGCGGCCGGCCAGTCCGACGAGGCAGCCGACGCCGCGAGCGACGCACCCGAGCACGGTGTCGGTGAATGGCTGGCGCGCCGGTTGAGCCAGGCGACCGGCGCGGAGGCGCGGGCCACGGTTCTGGGGCATGTCCAGCGCGGCGCGATGCCGACCGCCGAGGACCGCCTGCTTGCCGCGGCGCTGGGCGTGCGTGCGGTCGACCTGCTGGCCGAGGGCAAGGCCGATCGCATGGTGGCGTGGTGGAATCGCCAGGTCGTCGACGTGCCGCTGGCAAAGGTCGTCGGCCGCTCCCGCACCGTGGATCGCGACGGCACCCTGGTCCGCACCGCGCGCGCCCTCGGCATCTGCCTGGGGGATGCCGGGTGATTTGCTTTCCTCCCCACGCTTTGCGTGGGGAGGTGTCGCGGTCATACCGCGACGGGTCATGAGCAGCGGGACTGGCGCCCATGACCCCTCCGCCCCCGATTGCGAGGGCACCTCCCCAGCTTCGCTGAGGAGGAGAATTGAGTCACCGTCTCTTCAGCTCAGCCGCCGTGACCCAGAACACCTCGCCCTCGCTATGCTCGGTGTCGAGCCACAGGAAGGGCAGGCGCGGGAAGGCGGCTTCGAGGGCACGCCGTCCGCGACCGACCTCGCACAGCAGCGCGCCGTGCCGCGTGAGATGACGCGGCGCCTCGGCAAGGATGCGGCGTACGAGATCGAGGCCGTCGGCGCCGGCGGCCAGCGCCATTCGGGGCTCGTGAAGGTATTCGGGCGGCAATCGCGCCATGCCTCGCGCGTCGACATAGGGCGGGTTGCTGATGATCAGGTCATAGCGCCGGTTGCCGAGCGGCGCGAAGAGATCGCCCCGGTGGAGCGCGATGCGATCGGCTAGGCGATGGCTCGCCACGTTGCGTCGCGCCAGCGCGAGCGCGCCGGCCGACAGATCCGTAGCGTCGATCCGCGCGCGCGGGAAGGCGAGGGCGGCCAGCACGGCAAGGCAACCCGAGCCGGTGCACAGGTCGAGGACGCGCCCGATTCGTCCGGCATCGCCGATTGGCAGGACGCCGTCTGCCAGCATGTCGCCGATGAAGGAGCGCGGGACGAGTGCCCGTCGGTCGCTGTGGAAGCGCACGCCATGCATGTAGGCAGCGCCGACGAGATAGGGCGCGGGCAGGCGCAGGCCGATGCGCGCGTCGATCAGCGTCGAGAGGCGGGCGCGTTCCGCCGCCGTCGGCCTGAGATCGAGATAGGGATCGAGCCGGTCGATCGGCAGCCTCAGCGCCTCGAGCAGGAGAAAGGCGGCCTCGTCGCGGGCATTGGTCGTGCCATGACCGTAGGCCAGCCGGGCAGCCTGAAAGCGGCGCACGGCGAGGCGAAAGATGTCGCCCAGGGTGTCGAGAGAAGGTTTGTTGGCGGCAGGCATTGCCGCCTACAGTAGCCGACATGACCAATCGTGCCTTCCCCTTTGCGATCCAGCCGCGGCGCCGAGCGAGGGGCCGCTAGGATGGCCGGCCCCCTCCACGGCCTGGTCGTTCTCGACCTGACGACGCATCTGTCGGGCCCTTTCTGCGGCATGCAGCTCGCCGATCTCGGCGCCGACGTGATCAAGATCGAAAGCCCGCAAGGCGATTCGATGCGCGGCGCACCGCCGTTCATCGAAGGCGAGTCGGCTCCGTTCATGTTGTGGAACCGCAACAAGCGCGGCATCCGGCTCGATCTCAAGGATGCCGGCGACCTCGAGACCTTCTGGGACCTGGTCGACGGCGCCGACGTCGTGCTGGAGAACTTTCGCCCGGGCGTCATGAAGCGGCTCGGCCTCGGCTGGGAGGCGCTCAGCGCCCGCAATCCGCGGCTCGTGCTGGGCTCGATCTCGGGGTTCGGGCAGACGGGACCCTATTCGGGCCGTGGCGGCTTCGACCTGATGATCCAGGCCATGTCGGGCCTGATGTCGGTGACCGGGCCCAAGGACGGCCCGCCGTACCGCATCCCGCTGGCGATTTCCGATGTCGGCGCCGGGCTCTACCTCACCATCGGTATCCTGGCCGCGCTGCAGGCGCGCCAGGCGACAGGCAACGGCCAGTGGGTCGAGACATCGCTGCTCGAGGCCACCGTGTCGCTCGGCGTCTACGAGGCGGCCAACTATTTCGCCAACGGCAAGCGGCCCGAGAAGCTCGGCCAGGCGCATCGCGGCTCGTCACCCTACCAGGTGTTCCAGACGTCGGACGGCTGGCTCACCATTGGCGGCGCGCAGCAGAACTTCTTCCGCAAGTTCTGTGCCCTGATTGGCAAGCCCGAGCTCGCCGACGATCCGCGCTTCAAGACCAATGCCGACCGGGTGAGGAACAACGACCTGATCGTCGGCCTCCTGCAGGGCGAGGTGCTGAAGCGCAGCACAGCGGACTGGATGGCCGCGCTGGAGGCCGAGGGTATCCCCGCCGGGCCGGTGCTGCATCACGACGAGGTCTTCGCCGATCCGCAAATCCTGGCGCGCGGCATGGTGGCCGAGGTCGTGCACGACAAGGCCGGCCGGCAGAAGACCCTTGGGGTGCCGATCAAGATGTCGGCGACCCAGGGAGGGATACGCCGGGCGGCGCCCACGCTCGGGCAGCACGACGCCGAGATCAAGCACGAGAAGACCGAGCGAGACCGGCGTGCAACGCCTCCGGCGGCACGGGCAGGTCGACCGGTTTCGCCTGCAAGGTCGAGCGGCAGTTAGGGCTCAGTAGCGGTTGCGCCGCTGGTGCTTGTCGGGAACGCCATCGCCGTTGGCGTCGCGGTCGTACTTGTCTGGGATGCCGTCGCGGTCGCGATCACGCATGCGGCGCGGCGTCGAGGAATATGAAGTCGGCACCGGCACATAGCGAGTCTGCGTCACCACCCTTGGCGGCGGCGAAGCATAGCTGGGCTGATTGTAGTAGCTCGGCTGACTGTAGTATCCCGGTTGACTGTAGTAGCCCGAGTTGCCGTAGCCGTAGCCACCATACGAACCGGTCGGATAGCCATTGGTCTCGACGCAGCCGGTCGCTGCCAAGGCGATCGCCGCAATGCAGAGCCCTTTGCCGATGCCCATTGTCCGTGTCCTCCTGGGAGCGGCCGCTCCGGGTGCTCCTGTGGAGCTGTACGTGCTCGACGATGGCGGCCGGGAGGCGCGGCGGTGATCTTACCGGGGCAAAGAAGACCGGCCCCCGCGCTTGGTCGGGGGCCGGTCCTCGCTCGGCAGCACTGCTCGCTGGCTAGCGCTGGAAGCGATCCGGCACGCCGTCGCCGTTGGCGTCGCGGTCGTAGCGGTTCGGGATGCCGTCGCGATCATAGTCGCCGCTCGGGCCGCGACGCGGCGCGGTGTTGTAGGCATAGCCGCTGTTGTTGTAGTAGCGGCTGTTGTTGTAGTAGCCGCTGCCGGTGTTGCCGTAGTAGCCGGTGCCGGTGTTGTAGTAGCCGCTGTTGTAGGCCGTGCTCGGATAGCCATACTGCTCGGTGCAGGCTGCCGTCGTCGCGACGATCAGGCCGGCCGCGATCAGCCACTTGATATTGCGCATCTCCACCTCCAATGGGACGCCCGAAGCGGGGGCTGCTCATGGAACGAGATACGCCGTGACAGGTGGCAGCGTGCCCGGCGATTTTCTGCCTTTGTCGAGCCTGATTGCCCTGCAACCGCCACAAGCTCGCGAGCGTTATGGCCGATCGTTCCAATCGACTGGAGAGGAAGCTCCAAAGAATCACCTCACCCTGGGGAGCCGCGCCCTGCGCGGCGTCTCGAAGGGCAACAGACGTACCTTGGCCCACCCTTCGAGACGCGGCAAAGCGCGGGCGTTACCCCGCGCGACGCGGCCGCTCCTCGGGGTGAGGTTTGCTTTGGTTCTTCAGTTCAAGACTAGTTTGCTCTAATGCGCATAGCGCGCCGCCGCGGTGGCGTAGCCGACCCGCCGGGATGGCGCCACGGGATGGCGGCCGGCGACCCGCTCCAGCATGAGGCGCACGTCGTCCGCACGGTCGGCCTGCAGGGCCGAATCGAGGAAGAGCTGCTCCAGGACGTCCTGCTGGGCGTGGCTGCCGCCCAGCAGGAACATGTCGCCGATGACGGGTCGCATAAGCTGGAGCGCGTCGACGTGGCGGCCTTGACGATGGGCCAGCACAGCCTCGCACAAGGGCAAGGCGACGCGGCCGACCAGGCGCTCGACGGGGCCGTTGCCGCGAGAGAAGGCCCGCATCGTCTCGATCATGCGCTGGGCCGCTGCGCTCCGGCCGGTGGCGGCGAGCGCCATCATCCAGTGCGGCAGCGTGAAGGCCGACAGGCAATCGCCGATCCGCGCCTCGGCCTTGTCGGCCAGCTCGCCCCAGCGATCGCCGACGGCGACGCCCTGACGTTCCAGGCGGAACAGCATCGACGCGGCATTCTGGACGTCGATGTACATGTCTGGCATCGCCTGGGTCAGCGGCGATCCGAGATCGCGAAAGCCGTGATCGTAGAGCGACAGCACCTCGGCGAACTCGCGGCGCTCGAGATGGAACATCGCGCGATGCCAGAACAGGTGGTGCTTCAGGTTGTTTGCCCCCTCCCAGTTGGGCTCCAGGCGCTTCAACCAGTCGATGCCTTCGCTGCGCCGTCCCTGCATCTCGAGGATGTGGGCGACGGCATGAGCGGCCCACAGGTCGCCGGGATCGACCTCGATCGCCAGGCGGCCGGCGTCCTCGGCGAGGACATAGTTGCCGGCCTCCTCGTGCGCGAAGCTGCGGCAGGCCAGCACCATGCCCCAGCCCGGCAACTCGGGGCTCCAATGGGGAAAGACGCGCTCGACCTCGGCCTGCATGGTGGCCGGCCGACCGAGCCAGAAGGCGTTGAAATGGTGCAGGCGAAACGCCACCACGTCGTGCGGATGCTCGGCGATGATGGCCTCCCAGACGTCGAGCATGCGCTCGAGGTCGCCGTCGATCCAGCGCGCCAGCGCCTCGACATGGGCGGCCTCGCGCGTGGTCGTGCGCTTGGCATGCTTGCGGGCGTCGGTCAGCGCCTCGGCGGCGGCCGGCAGGTTGGCCTTGTTGTAGCTCAGCATGTTGAAGTAGCCGCGCAGCACGTGACCCAGCGCGAAGCCGGGATCGGCCTTCAGCGCCGCCGCCAGATGGCGGGCGGCGTCCGTCCGGTACTTGAGGTAGGACTGCGTCGCCCGATCGAAGGCATCGACCGCCGTCCCCGAATCGGTCGACAGGGTGAGGCCATGCAGGTCCTTGCGCATCGATGGTGCTCCTGTCTTCTCATACCTCGATTCCTACTCTGCCGCAGCGGAACTGGGGAGGTAGGGAGATCTCGCCGTAATTTTCAAACTCTCCTCCCTAGCGAAGCTGGGGAGGTGCCCCCATAGGCGTTAAGCTAAGAAGAATCCTCATCCTGAGGAGGCCGCGCAGCGGCCGTCTCGAAGGATGGGCCACACAGTAGATCGTTGAAAAAGCGGTGTCGCAGCACCCTCACTGCTGCCGACCCTTCGAGACGCGGCCCTCCGGGCCGCTCCTCAGGGTGAGGATTCTCCTTAGCTTAACGCCTATGGGAGGTGCCCCCGTAATCGGGGGCGGAGGGGTCATGGGCCACACATTCGGCACTCATACGGTGTGAGACAGACATGAAGAAGAGTGCCGTTCGTGGCCCATGACCCCTCCGTCGCGTATGACGCGACGCCTCCCCGGCTTCGCCAGGGAGGGGAAGAAGTGCCGTCGGCGATTACGTCTTACAGCGCCCCCGGCGCCGGACCTTTCGTCGGCCTGGCGTTGAGCTTCGGCGGATGCGTGACGATCGACTTGAGATCGGCACGTGCCTTGCGCAGCTTGCCGAGGTCGGGCTTCGGCCGGGCGAGGCCGGGGATGCGCTTGAACGCCTGCTCCATCGCATGCGCGGCGCCCAGCACCTCGCCGTCGCCGCGGAAGCGGCCGATCACCTGCAGGCCGAACGGCATCCTGTTGTGATCGACGCCGCAGGGCAGCGACACCGCCGGGTTGGTGGCTAGCGAGATCACGTAGACCGACGCCATCCAATGGTAGTAGTTGCGCAGCTTCCTGCCGTTCATCTCCTCGATGTAGAGCTGCTTCCAGGGGAACGGCGAGAAGCCGACGGTCGGCCCCAGGACGAGATCGTAGTCGCGATAGAGTTCCTGGAACTTGCGGAAGATGCGGGTCTGCTCGGCGTGCCCCCAGGCGAAGTCGGCCAGGGTCATGTTGGCGCCGATCTCGTAGTTGGCGCGGATGTTGGGCCCGAGCAGGTCGCGGTTGTTCTCATAGGCGTCGCGGTAGCGGGCGACGAAGCTCACGGCGCGAATGACGTCGAAGCAGCGATCGGTCTCGCCGAGATCCATGTCGACCTTGTCGAGCGAGCGGAACAGGGGCTTCATAGCCTTGATCTTCTCGCGCATCGTCGCGCGAATGCCTTTCTCGACCGGCGCATTGCCGAAATCCTCGGTCCACGCGACCCTGAGGCTGCCGAGATCGACCGGCCAGGGCTCGGCGAAGGCGTCGCCGTCGATCGGGAAGGTGAGCGGATCGGTGTCGTGCTGGCCGATCTGCGTGGCGTAGAGCAGGCAGAGGTCGGCCACCGAGCGACCCATCGGTCCCAGCACCGAGATCGGCGTCCAGCCCATGGCGCGGCGCTCGACGGCCACCATGCCGGGCGAAGGCCGAAAGCCCACGATGCCGCACCAGGCGGCGGGATTGCGCAGCGAGCCGCCGGTGTCCGAGCCGGTGCAGACCGGCAGCATGTCGGTCGCCAGCGCCACCGCCGAGCCGCCCGATGAGCCGCCCGCGTTGAGCGTCGGATTGAACGGATTGCCGGTGGCTCCCCAGACCGGGTTGCGGCTGTTGGAGCCCGCACCGAACTCGGGCACGTTGGTCTTGCCGACCACGACGGCGCCGGCAGCGCGGACGCGGCCGACCATGACGTTGTCCCAGCTCGGCACGAAGTCGCGGTAGAGCGGCGAGCCGTAGGTCGTGAGCAGGTCCTTGGTTTCCTCGAGGTCCTTGATGCCGGTCGGCAGGCCGTGCAGCAGCGGCAGGTCCTCGCCGCGCCGCACGGCGGCTTCGGCTGCCCTGGCCTCCTGGCGCGCGCGCTTGATCGCCATGGCGGTGACGGCGTTGACCGCCGGGTTCACCTTGTCGATGCGGGCGAGGCAGGCCTCGAGCAATTCGACCGGCGAAATTTCCTTGGTGCCGATGCGCCGTCGCATCTCGACGGCAGACAGCGCGACCAGCTCTTCGTTCGACATTGTTCCCCCTCCGTTGGTGCAGAGCTTAGCCCTTCCGGTTTCCGCGGGGGAAGGGCATGGTGGGTCTCGCGGACCGCGAGCACCCTGCTCGCGCGCGCCCTCATTTTCCTCCCTGGCGAAGCTGGGGAGGTGCCCGGTAATCGGGGGCGGAGGGGTCATGAGCACCAGTCGCGTTGCTCATGACCCCTCCGTCGGCGATTGCGCCGACACCTCCCCAGCTTCGCCAGGGAGGAGATGAGTGGCCGGGAGGAGGGACGAGGACAAATGACACACCCGCTTCGCGACAAGGCGGCAGTGAGCGGCATCGGCGAGACTGCATATACGCGCGGCACGCCCAAGAGCGGGCTCGCGTTGCAGCTGGAGGCCAGCCTCGCGGCCATCGAGGATGCCGGCCTGAGCCCGCGCGACATCGACGGCGTCGTGCCGTACTTCCCGGGAGGCGGCATCGCCGAGGATTTCGCGGCCAATCTCGGCCTGCCCGATCTCAAGCTCTCGGTGTTCGTGCCGATGGGCGGCGCCAGCTGCGTGGCGGCGATCCAGACTGCCGCCATGGCGGTGGCAACCGGCGTGTGCAATCACGTGCTGATCTCGGTCGGCCGAACCGGCTACTCGGGAGCCCGCGTCAGCACCCGCCTGCAGCAGTTTCCCCAGTTCGCGCTCGCCGCCGAGTTCGAGGCGCCGATCGGCATGTTTGCGCCGGCCCAGCTCTACGCCCAGGGAGCGCGGCGCCATATGGCGCTCTACGGCACGACGGCCCGGCACTTCGCCGAGATCGCCGTGGTGACCCGCCAGCACGCCATCCTGAACGGCAACGTGGTGATGAACAGGCCGCTCACCGTCGAGGAGCATCACGCCTCGCGCATGATCGCCGATCCATTCCGCCTGTTCGACTGCAGCCTGGAGAGCGACGGCGGGGCGGCCGTGATCATCAGCGCCGCCGACCGGGCGCGCGATCTCAGGAAGCCGCTCGTGACGGTCATGGGCGTGGCCGAGGGCCATCCCGAATCGCCGGCGTCGATTGCCCAGCGGCCGGACCTGCTCGAGTTCGGTCTCGCCAAGGCGGCGCCGCGCGCCTATGCCATGGCCGGTGTCGGCCCGCAGGACATGGATCTCGCGGAAATCTACGACTGCTTCACCTTCACCGTGATCAACCAGCTCGAGCTGCTTGGCTTCTGCAAGAAGGGCGAGGGCGGCCCCTTCGTCATGGATGGCCGGATCAAGGTAGGCGGGGATCTTCCCCTCAATACCCACGGTGGCCTGTTGAGCCAGGGCCACGTCGTCGGGCTCAATCATGTGATCGAGCTCACCCGCCAGCTGCGTCGCGATGCCGGCAAGGCGCAGGTGAAGGACGCGGAGCTCGGCCTGGTCACCGGGTACGGCGACATGGGCGACGGGTCGGTGGCGATCCTGCGGAGGGCGGCATGAGCACGGCGATGCCCACCGCGCCAGCGCCCGAACGGCCCATGCCGTCGCCGACCCGCGAGAGCCAGCCCTACTGGGATGGCCTGCGCGAGGGACGCTTCATGCTCCAGCATTGCAGTGCCTGCGGCAGGATTCGCCACTATCCGCGCCCGGTCTGCCCGCACTGCTTCTCGATGGAGAGCACGTACAAGGAGATGCCGACCGGCGGCGCCATCCACAGCTGGACGGTCTGCCATCATCCTTTCAACTTCTACTTCAAGGCCACGGTGCCTTACGTCGTGGCACTGGTCGACATGGATGCCGGCGTTCGGGTCAATGCCCAGATCAGCGGGATCGCCGAGGGCGATCTCGCGATCGGCAAGCGCGTGCGGCTTGCTTTCGAGCCGGTGACCAAGGACGTGACCCTGCCGTACTTCGTCGCCGGACTGGAGGAAGCAATATGAGGCGTTCGACTTTTCTCGCCGCCGGCATGGCGGCGGCGCTGCTGGCGTTCGGCGCTCAGGCGCAAACCGATTGGCCGGCCAAGCCGGTCACCATGGTGGTGCCCTATCCGCCGGGCGGCCTGAACGATGCGGTTGCCCGCGTCTACGCCGAGAAGCTCTCGGCCGAGCTCGGCAAGCCGGTCATCGTCGACAATCGCGCCGGGGCGGCGACCACGGTGGCGTCCAACTCCGTCGCCAAGGCCGCGCCCGACGGCTACACGATCTACGCGGGCGGCACCTCGCTGGTGATCAATCCGACCCTCACCGGCAACGTGCAGTACGACCCGCACAAGAGCTTCGACCTCGTGTCGCTGATGTCGTTCACCCCGTTCATCCTGCATGTGAACGCGGAGTTTCCCGCCAAGACCATGGCCGAGCTGATTGCCCAGGTGAAAGCCAACCCCGGCAAGTACAACATCGCGAGCTCCGGCATCGGTGCCACCAACCACCTGGCGGCCGAGCTCTTCAAGGCGCAGGCCGGCCTCAACATCACGCACGTGCCCTACAAGGGCGGCGCGCAGGCCGGTCAGGACCTGGCCGCCGGCAATGCCCAGATGATGTTCTCGGCCTCGCTCGAGGCCAAGCCCCTCCTGACCGCCGGCAAGACTCGCGCGATCGCCATCTCGAGCGTCAAGCGCTCGCCTGCGTTCCCCGACATCCCGACGGTGATCGAGGCGGCGGGGCTCAAGGATTTCGAGGCCGTATTCTGGCAGGGCATGCTGGTTCCGGCGGGCACGCCCAAGCCGATCGTGGACAAGCTGCAGAAGGCCATCGCCAAGGTCGCTGCCGATCCCGCGATGATCGAGCGCTTCAAGCAGCAGGGCGTGGAGATCCGCAGCTCGACGCCGGCCGAGTTCAAGGAATTCTACGACAAGGAAGAGAAGCGCTGGGTCACGCTCATCAAGGAGCAGGGCATCAAGGCCGAGTGACGCTTACAGAGCCTTCCGGAATGTGAGGTTGAAGCGACGGCGACCGGCCAGCGGATGGTCGCCGTCCTTGAGCGCCAGCACACCGTGAAACACCAGGCGCGAAGGGCCACCCCACACCACGATGTCGCCGTGTGCCAGGAGTACCTTCCGCGGGCGGTCGCCGCGCTTCATCCCGCCGAACTGGAAGGTGGCGGGCAGGCCGAGCGACACCGACACGACGGGATGGCGATAGTCCCGTTCGTCCTTGTCCTGGTGCAGCGACAGCCGTGCGCCGGGCTCATAGCGGTTTACCAGGCAGGCGTCGGGCACGAAATCGGCGAACCCCGCCTCTGCGGCCGCGTCTTGCGCCAGGGCCGCGAACCTGTCCGGCAGCGGCGGCCAAGGTTGCCCTGTCGCGGGATCGCTGGGCGCATAGCGATAGCCGGTGCGGTCGGTGACCCAGCCGACGCTGCCGCAGTTGGTCATCGCAACCGACATCTCGAAGCCGCCGGGCGTCACCATGCGGCGGAACGGGGCGCGGACGGCGATGGCGTCGATGGCGGCCAGAAGCGCCGCGTCGACGGAGAGCGCGCGGCCGCGCATCAGCACGGCCTGCTCGCCGAGAATCACACGCTCCTGCGGGTCGAACAGGTCCAGCATCGCGGCCTCAGTATGGCGCCTCTTGCGCGAATGCCAATCTGCTGGCGGAGCGCGAATGTCTGGCGGTCGCCGAGTACCGGCCGTCGTTCTGGGGTGCGGCGCGAGCACGATCTGCTCGGGTGCGGAAATGGCCGGCCCCTTGCATCGGTCGCCGGTCAGCGCGCATGGTGAGACATGATCTGGGCTCGGAGGACGTCGGAATGAGGACACTGGCAGGCGCTGCCATCGCATTGGCGATCGGGTCGTCGGGCTCGCTCGCACTGGCCCAGACGGGGGATGCCGCCCGCGGCCAGCGCCTGTTCAATCAGCAGTGCCGCGCCTGTCACACGCTCGACAAGGGCGGCGCCAGCACCACCGGTCCCAACCTGCATGGCCTGTTCGGCCGCAAGGCCGGCACGGCACCCGGCTGGGCGTTCTCCGAGGCGATGATCAACTCGCAGATCGTGTGGAACGACAAGACGGTGGCGGACTATTGCGCCGATCCCCGCAACATGGTGCCCGGCACGTCGATGGTCTACAATGGAATGAAGCAGCTCGGGCAGCTCGCCGACCTCGTGGCCTACCTCAAGCAGGCGACGCAGTAGAGCTGTCGCGCGAGCGCAGGTAGACGCTGGCGCCGAGCACCAGCCCGGCGGCGAGGGCGGCGAAGGCCAGCCGATAGGCCAGCTCCGAGTTGCCAAATCCCTCGATGACGTAGCCCATGCCGGCCGGCAGCACCGCGAGGCCGAGGCATTGCGCCATGTTGACGGTGGTGACGCCGCGGCCGGCCAGGCGATCGGGAAACAGCGCGCGCCCCTGTGCCACGATCACCGTGCCGAAGGCGCAGAAGAAGCAGAACGCCGTGAGCAGGGTCACCGCAAGGCCGAGCGGCGGTCGCGGCAGCGCGGCGAGCGTGGCGAGCAGCGCCACCGAGAAGGCGACGCCACCCAGCACCACTTTCTTGCGCGAGCGCAGAAGGCGGTCCATGGGGCCATAGGCCAGGATACCGAGGATCTGGGCCATGCCCATTGCCAGCAGGACGTTGCCGCGCTCCACGCCGTCGAGCTTGTAGACATCGTGGAGATAGGGCCCGGCCCACACGCCGAGGACGGTCAGCATGGTGGCATAGGCGAAGAAGTGCATGGCCAGCACCGGGCCGAGGCCGCGAGTCGTCCAGACCTCGAGCAAGCCCTCGATGATCTCTCCGATGGTCTCGCGCCGCGCTGCTGGTGCGGGCGCGCCAGGGGGCCGATCGCGCACGAAAACATGGAAGCAGACGGCGACCAGCACCGTGACGGCGGCGAGCCCCAGGAAGCCGTTGCGCCAACCGATGGTGGCGGCGATCCAGGCGAGCGGCGTGGCCGCCGCCAGGGTGCCGATGTTCGAGGCGGCGAACACCCACGACAGCGCGGTCGCCAGGTTGGCCGGCTTGAACCAGCGCGAGCACAGGAACACCACCGACATGAAGGAGGCGGCGCAGCCGATGCCGACCAGGGCGCGCGCACCGATCAGGTCGATGGCGTCGCTCGCCAGGGCGATCCACACGGCGCCTCCGACGGCGAGGAAAGACAACGCGGTCACCGTGCGGCGTGCGCCGTAGCGATCGAACCACATTCCGACCGGCACCTGGACGGCGAACAGGGCAAAGAAGAAGGCGCTGCCGGCCCAGCCGAGCTGGCGCGCGGTGAGATCGAGATCGCGAGTCAGCTCGGGCGCGATCACGCTGTTGGAGACGCGGTAGAACTGGCTGAGGCAGGTGACGGCGATCAGCAGGAGGAGGAGCGGCAATCGCGATGCCATGTGCCGTCCGCCTAGCATGGCGCCGCGGCGCCGTCCTTCGGCGTTGACCGAAGCATCGGCGACTCTTGTTCAGGCCTCCGGCCTTGGCCAAGCCGAAAAGATGAGGACGCGCCCGAGTGCTGCGGACAGGCCATCGTCCAATGCGTCTTCATCGGCGTGTGCCCGGAAACAACGTTCGCGCGCAGAACCCCCCTTCTTGACACGTACGAAAAGTAGGGACCATGATCGCGCATGATCGATTGGAGTGCGGTCACACGGTCGATCAGAGGCCGTGCTTGCCGAGCGCAGTGCCTCCGTAGATGCCGCCATCGCCGAAAGAAGGGGTACCGTGCCGAAACCGCCTGTGAGAAATCAAGTCCCCTTCATCAAGGTTGGCGAGATCGGCGGCTCGGTCTTCTCCGAGGTCGGAGGCGCCGGCGGAGTCGACAATCCAGCGTCTATGGCGAAGGGCTGGAACAGGCCGCCGGAGAGTCCTGCCAGCGCAGGCGGCGAGGTAATGTACGAGGCATCAGTGGGTACCTACGTGACCTCTCCAGCTGGCCTGCTGCAGGTCCTGGCCGAGCGCCGACGCGCTGTTGCCATCATCAAGGCCCAGGGGGCCAATTTCGAGGCCGACATAGGAGATTGGACCGGAACGGGCGTCATCGTCGGCCGCAACCTGCTGTTGACCAACCATCATGTCATCCACGCGATCGAAACTGCGCGTGAGGCCCGGATCGAGTTCGACTTCGAGATATCGCCCGCGGACCTGCTGAGCGGCAATATCCGACCGCCCGAAGCGGCTCGCAGCTTTGCCCTCGATCCTGACCGACTATTCGTCACCAGCCCGACTCGGGGTGGGCTCGACTATACCTTCATCTGGATCGAGGATGCAGCGGCAGCCTCGCAGGGCATCGTGCCCATGGACCGATCCGCTTTCACGGTCGACAAGGGTGACCAGGCCTTCGTCGTCCATCATCCAGACGGACGGCCCAAGGAGGTCAGCCTCGACGACGCGGAGATCATCGGGCTTGAGGCAGCGGTGATCCACTATTCGTCCGACACAATGGACGGTTCATCCGGCGCACCTGTGTTCGACCGTCGCGGCCGTCTCATCGGCCTGCATCATGCCAGCCGGGCCGGCCAGTTCGTGCTGTCGGACGGCACTACCTCCAAGGTCGTGAACGAAGGCATCAAGATATCGGCGATCGCCCTCGATCTTGAGGCACGCGTGAGGCGCGGCGACCGTGATGCCGCCCAGGCCGAGACAATCCTGAAAGAAATCGCCGGTTCCGACACGATGGCTGGGTTCTTCGGTGGCCATGGAAGGCGCGTTTCGCTCGAGGCGAACGCCGCCAAGGCGATCGTGGACACCTACCGCGGCACGGACCAAGACATCGATATCGGCTTCTGGAACATCGACGGCTTCGCCAAGCCGCAGTTCGATCCGCTCAAGCTCAGGGACGCGGCACGGGTCATCGCCGATCTCAATCTGGACGTGTGGGGCTTGCTGGGAATGTCCGAGTCGGCGCTGGCCGGCCTGATCCGCATCCTTGCGGCGCGCTTCGGCGACCAGTATGCCTGCGCCAGTGGGGCCCCTGGTGCGCCGGCAGTGATTTGGAAGCACAAGGTGTTGCAGGGCCAATGGGTGGATGCATGGCCAAGCACCTTGGAGCCCCTACTCCGCCGGGCCAGCGGCGCAGGATCTCCCGAGGACGTGGCCGCACGGCAGCTCTTCAACCACTATCCGGCGCTGTTCGAGCTTCGGTCGAAGGGAGGCTTGCCAGAGCACAGGTTCTTCGTGGTTCCCGTGCACCTCAAGGCTGCCGATAGCGGCAGCCTGGCGCGCCGTCTGGCCGCGCGCATGCTGGCGCGCGCGGTCGAGGACCTGGCGATCGCAGGCGGGGCCGATGTCGTTCTGGGGGGAGTCATGAATGCGCCCTTGGGGCGCGGCGACTTCAGTGCGATCGAGGACAAGGGGTTTCTGGTAGTCGGCGCCCAGGACAACGATCAGGGTGCCTTCAGCTACATCAAGGCGCCAGACTCGGCCGTCGACAATGTCTATCTGGCGCCGAGCATGCGCCAGACCGTCGGCGCGGTCGACTACTTCATTGTCGCCCGGGACCGGATCATGCCGGACTATCGCGGCGTGTCGGATCATCAGCCGCTCGCCGCAAGGCTGTCGCTCACCAGGAGCCCGGTTGCAGAGCGGGCTCTCGATCAGGCTGCGCTCGATCGCATGATTGACGACATGCTCGGGGGAAATGCCATCGCTTGAGGTCGCATTGCACCTTGCAAGTCTGCGCGCCCGGCAGGAAGCAAACAGGAGGACTCTACAATGCCCAAGCTGAGGTACAGCGAACTCAAGCAGAAGCTGATGAATCCCGATGTTCCCGACGCGGAGATTGCTCGGTATCTGAAGGTGGTGCCTGAGCGCAGCACGGCACTCGACCCGCAGTTCGTGCCGGACCCCGAGTTGGTCGACATGACCCCCGAGGGCGAGTTCGATGTCGAGAGTGCGATCCGTTGGGGCAACGCCGTGTGCCGTTGGCGTCGGGCGCAGCGCTTCTTGCGTCAGGTGCACGGCACCAGCAAGCGCGTGCTGGTTTCCGAAGGCGACTCCTGGTTTCAGTTCCCCTTCCTGATCGACGACGTCATCGATCATCTGGGCGGGGAGTTCCTGATCTGGAGTCTCGACGCCGCCGGAGACACCAGCGACAACATGGTCAATCGCCAGCCGGAGTATCGCGCCGCCCTCGACAGTCAGAGGGCCAACCAGGTCGCCGGCTTCCTGTTCTCGGCTGCCGGCAATGACGTGATCGGCGAGGATTCATCGGGCGTGCCTGTTCTTGGACAGATGCTGAAGCCGTTCGATGCAGGGAAGGACGCCGCTGGACATATCGACATGGGCAAGCTCAGCGCCGTCCTCGCTCGTCTCGAGGCCGACTATAAAAAGGTGATCGCCACGGTGCGCTACGATGGGACCTTCGCTACACTGCCGATCATCATCCACGGGTACGACTATGCCATCCCAGGCGGCTATCCGGGCGACACCCGCAATCCAGTCTATGCTGCCCAGGACGAGTGGCTGGGCGGGCCGATGAAGAAAAAGTCTATCGTCGACCCAACTCTCCAGCGTGCCATCGTGCAGCTGTTGATCGATGCTCTCTACGACATGCTGTTCCGCGTCGCCGCCACCGACCCGAGAGTGTATGTCATCGACGTGCGTGGAACCCTCGGGGCCGGCGATTGGGCCGACGAGATTCACGCCACCTCGACGGCATTCGCGAAGGTCGCCGCGCGATTTGCCGATGTCATCCGAGTGACCATCTGAGCGCGATGGCATCGCGGACGAGGCTGACTAGTCGGGCGGCTGTCGAATCGTCCCTGTCGAGAGAGTCGTGAGCCCTGAATCTCGTGTGAGAAAGCGGCCTCGCGCAGCTTTCGGCGATGGCGTAGAAGCGCCGTGCAAAGATTCGGACACCGTGATGCGCGAAGACTGATAGACTGAGAGCCACACATGGTACGCACCCTTGGGATCGTGACGGTCGGGCAGGCGCCGCGCGACGATATCGCGACGCTGTTCGCGGCCCATGCACCTGCCGGCACGAAGGTCGTGCTGCGCGGCGCTCTCGACGGGCTGTCGGACGACGAGGTCGACAGGCTCCAGCCGGAAAGCGGCGCCGACACGCTCTACACCCGCCTGCGCGGCGGGCGCGACGTGCGGCTGTCGAAGAAGGCAGTGACGGCACGTTCGCCGGCGGCGCTGGCGAGGCTGCGCGACGATGGCTGCGATGTCCTGGTCTATGCCTGCACCGGGGAGTTTCCGCCGATGCCGAACGACGAGGGCGTGCTGTTCCCGTCGCGCGTGCTGAACGGGCTTGCGACTGGCCTTCTGCCGCACGGTCGCCTGGGTTTGCTGGTTCCTCTGCACGAGCAGGCCGAGAAGCTCGCCGCGAAATGGGCGCGACCCGGTCTGGAGATCGTGGTCGAGGCCCTGGCGCCCAGCGCTGGCGCCGGCGAAGCCGCCGCCGTCGGCCGACGGCTCGCGGCACAGCGGCCCGACCTCGTCGCCATGGACTGCATGAGCTACACGCCAGAGACCAAGGGCTGGATCAAGCAGACGCTCGACGTGCCGGCGCTGCTCGCCATCACGGCAACGGGTCGCGTGCTGCGCGAGATGCTCGATTGAGGCGCGTTTGCAAACTGAAGGCGACGCGAGTTCATCGTCTTCCGGATCGCGAGCGTCCCTTATGAATTCGAGCCTGCGGGACGCTCGCAATCCGGGAAGACGATGAAGCGCAGGCCTACTGCTTGACGTGCGCACTCTCTCTCCTCCCTAGCGAAGCTGGGGAGGTGCCCCCGTAATCGGGGGCGGAGGGGTCATGAGCACCAGTTGCGTTGCTCATGACCCCTCCGTCGGCGATTACGCCGACACCTCCCCAGCGTCGCTAGGGAGGAGAATGAGTGCGCGCGCGAGCTCATCGTCTTCCGGATCGCGAGCGTTCCTCTGGCTTATGAAGTCGAGCCTGCGGGACGCTCGCAATCCGGGAAGACGATGAGCGCAGGCCTGCTACTTGACGTGCGCTGCCGCCGCCTTGGCGTGGCGGATCGCCAGCATCAGGGAGGCACCGAGGTCGGCCAGCAGCTTGCCGGTCGCCTCGTCGGTGAGCTTGCCGTCGGCGAATCGGTTTTGAGCCTGGCCAATCATGACCTCCGGCTTGTTGACCGGCCGGCCGTCGAGGAAGATCAGGATCTGGCGGAGCTGGTATTGGGCGCGGGCCGTGCCGAGAATGCCGCCCGACGCACCGAACATGGCGACCGGCTTGGCCGCGAAGGGTTGCGGCGTGGTGCGCGACAGCCAGTCGATGGCGTTCTTCAGCACGCCCGACGGCCCGTAATTGTACTCGGGAGTCGCGAACACGATGCCGTCGGCCTCGAGCATCGCCTTCTGTGCCGCCTGGACCTTGTCGGGAAAGCCCTTGGCCTGGATGTCCGCGTCGTAGAGCGGCCAGTCGATCTCGATGGTCGACATCGAAACGCCGGCCGGCAGCCGCTCGGCGAACGCGCTCAGCGCCATGCGGTTGAACGACGCCTTGCGCAGGCTGCCGCAGAAGGCGACGAGTTTGATCGAGTCGGACATTGCGCGGTTTCTCCCCGGTTACTGGTGTCCCACTGACTGGTGCTTTGTCAGCGATGAGGCAGGCGGCTACATAGGTCGGGGCGGCGGAGTTGGCAACGCAATGGCTTTGCGTGACATCACGATAGACGACATCGAATCACTCGCAGTCGGTGCCTGGATTCTGGGCACCGGCGGTGGCGGCAGTCCGTATCTCGGCCTGCTCAACATGCGCGCCCTCTACCGGGAGGGCCATCGCGTCCAGCTGATGTCGAGCAACGCGCTGGCGGACGACGATTGGGTGGCGGCGGTGTCGAACATGGGCGCGCCGCTGGTCGGCCAGGAACGGCTGACCGACAGCCGCACCATCGCCCGTGCCGTCGTCCTGATGGAAGAGCATATCGGGCGCCAGTTCCGCGCGATCATGTCGCTCGAGATCGGCGGCGGAAACTCGATCCAGCCGTTGATGGCGGCGGCCCATCTCGGGCGCCCGGTGCTCGACTCGGACATGATGGGCCGCGCCTATCCAGAGGCGCAGATGACCTCGGTCGCGGTCGGCGATCTCGTGCCGTGCCCGCTCACCACCGTCGACGTGCGCGGCCTCGAAGCGGTCGTCGAGAAGGTGCCGACCTGGAAATGGATGGAGCGCGTGAGCCGCAAGATATGCGTCGAGTACGGCTCGATCGCCTCGACCTGCAAGGCGCCGCGCACCGGCGCCGAGGTCAAGCGCTGGGGCATTCACGGCACGACGACCAAGGCGATCGCCATCGGCCACGCGGTACGCGAGGCGCAGCGCCGCCACGACGATCCGGTTGCCGCCATCCTCGCGGTCGAGCCCGGCAAGGTGCTGTACAAGGGCAAGGTGAGCGATGTCGAGCGGCGTGCCACCGAGGGGTTTCTGCGTGGCCGCACTCGCTTCGACGGGATGGACGAATGGCGCGGCGCCGCCCTGGAACTCGCCTTCCAGAACGAATGGATAGTCGCCTGGCGCGACGGCGAGCCGATTGCCATGTCGCCCGACCTGATCTGCGTGCTCGACTCGGTATCCGGCGAAGCCGTCGGCACCGAGACGATCCGCTACGGCCAGCGCGTCACCGTGATCGCCCTGCCGCCGCCGCCGGTGTTCCTCACGCCCAAGGGCCTGCAGCATGTCGGCCCGCGCGCCTTCGGCTACGACATCGCGTTCAAGAGCGTGTTCGCATGAGCCTGCGCGACGTCACCATCGACGACATCGAATCGCTCGCCGTCGGTGCGTGGATCCTCGGCACCGGCGGCGGCGGCAATCCCTACCTGCCGCTGCTCAACATGCGGGCGCTCTACCGCGACGGCTATCGCGTGCAGCTGATGGACGCTGCCGACCTCGGGGACGAGGACCGGGTCGGCGTGGTCGCCAACATGGGCGCGCCGCTGGTCGGCCAGGAGCGCCTGACCGACAGCCTTACCCTGGCGCGCGCGGTGTCGCTCATGGAGGAGCACACGGGCTACCGCTTCGCCGGCCTCATGGGCATGGAGATCGGCGGCGCCAACGGCGTGCGTCCGCTGATGGCCGCGGCGCACCTGAAGCGGCCGATCGTCGATTCCGACACGATGGGGCGCGCCTATCCGGAAGCGCAGATGACCTCGGTGGCGGTTGGCGGGCTCACGCCCTGGCCGCTGACCGCAGTCGACGTGCGCGGGCTCGAATCGGTGGTCGGCAGGGTGCCGACCTGGAAGTGGGCCGAGCGCGTGGTGCGCAAGATCTGCGTCGAGTACGGCTCGGTCGCCGCGACCTGCCAGCCGCCGCGCACCGGCGCGGAGGTCAAGCAGTGGGGAATCCACGGCACCACGACCAAGGCCATGGCGATCGGCCGGGCAGTGCGCGAGGCGCAGCGCCGCCACGACGATCCGATCGCCGCCATCCTCGGCGTCGAGCCCGGCAAGCTCCTCTACAAGGGTAAGGTGGTCGACGTGGCTCGGCGCGCGACCGAGGGTTTCCTGCGCGGCGTTGCCCGCCTGGACGGGCTGGACGCGTGGCGCGACGCTACCATGACCATCAACTTCCAGAACGAATGGATCGTGGCGTTCATCGACGGAAAGCCGATCGCCATGTCGCCCGACCTGATCTGCGTGCTCGACTCGGTGTCGGGCGAGGCGGTCGGCAGCGAGACAATCCGCTACGGCCAGCGCGTCACCGTGATCGCCCTGCCGCCGCCGGCCGTGTTCCTGTCGCCCAGCGGCCTCGACCATGTCGGCCCGCGTGCCTTCGGCTATGACCTCGACTTCAGGAGCGTTTTTTCCTCATGAGACGAATTGGCATCGATGTCGGCGGCACCAACACCGACGCTGTCCTGATCGAGCAAGGCAAGGTGGTTCGCGCGGTCAAGGCGCCGACCAGCGAGGATGTCACGGGGGGCATCCTGGATTCGCTGCAGAGACTCGGCGCGACCGGCCTTCTGAACAACGGGCGCGTCGACGGCGTGATGATCGGCACAACGCATTTCATCAACGCCGTGGTCCAGCGCCGCCAACTGACGAAGGTCGCGGCGCTCAGGCTCGGCATGCCCGCCTCGGCGTCGTTGCCGCCGTTCTGCGATTGGCCCGAGGATCTCGCACAGCTGGTTCGCGGCGGCGTGTGGATGGTGGAAGGCGGCCACGAGTACGACGGCCGCCTGTTCATGCCGCTCGACGAGGCGGCCGTGGTCCGGGCTGCACTGGAGGTGAAGACGGCGGGCCTGAAATCGGTCGCCATCTCGTCGATCTTCTCGCCGCTCGATCCGAGCCACGAGAAGCGCGCGGCCGAGCTGGTGGCCGGGATCGTTCCCGAGGCCTCGATCACCTGCTCGTCCGACCTCGGACGCATCGGGCTCCTCGAGCGCGAGAATGCCGGGCTGCTGAACGCCGCGCTGGCCGACCTGGCGCGCGATACCATCGCCGCCTTCGAGAAGGCAATCGGCGACTCCGGCATCGCCGCGCCCCTGTTCATCACCCAGAACGACGGAACGGTCGCCGAAGCGGGCCAGGCCCGCCGCCTGCCGGTCTATTCCTTCGCTTCGGGCGCGACCAACTCGATGCGAGGCGCCGCCTATCTGTCGGGCCTGTCCGACGCGATGGTGATCGATGTCGGCGGCACCACCACCGATGTCGGCCAGCTTCGCAATGGCTTCCCCCGTGAGGCGAACTCGGTGGTCAAGGTCGGCGGCGTACGAACGCTGTTTCGCATGCCCGATCTGCTGTCGATCGGCCTGGGCGGCGGCAGCCACGTCGTGCTCGACCCGCTCGCTGTGGGCCCGCTCTCGGTCGGTTATCGGCTGTTGAAGGACGGTATCGCCTTCGGCGGCAGCCAGCTCACGACCACCGACATCGCCGTCGCGTCGGGCGTGCTCGACCTCGGCGACAGAAGGAAGGTCGCTTATCTCGACGGGGAGACCTGTCGCAAGGTCTTCGCCGAGGCCGCCCGCATGGCCGAGGAGGCGATCGATCGCATGAAGACCGAGGCGGGCGACGTTCCGCTGATCGCGGTCGGCGGCGGCGCCTTCCTGATCCCCGATCGGCTGCCGGGCGTCTCCCGGGTGATCCATGTCGAGCATGGCGACTGCGCCAATGCCGTCGGCGCGGCCATCGCCCAGGTGTCCGGCGAGTGCGATCAGATCTTCAAGGACATGACGCGGCTCGATGCCATCGACGCCGCCCGCACGATCGCCAACGATCGCGCCGTCGCCGCCGGCGCCGACCGCGAGACGCTCGCCACGATCGACAGCGAGGACATGCCGCTCGCCTATCTTCCCGGCAACTCGGTCCGCGTGCGCGTCCGCGTCGTCGGCGACGTCGCGGCCGGCTGAGCCTGCCTCCCCAGCGATGTTGCTACGGAGTGGACACGTCTCGAATCCCCTCGAATTCATGCTGCCCTCCCCGCGCTTCGCGCAGGGAGGGCAGCATGATGCGTGAACTCGGCAGCGTCGGACATCGCTAAAGCGAAGCTGGGGGAGAACCCGAAAGTCAGCGCCCATGAGCGGCGCGCTTCCGGCGCATGAAAAAGGCGGCCACGAGGGCCGCCTTTTCCGGAGTTCAGCTGACCGCTAGCTGCGCGGCGGGAACGGCACCTTGGCGTCCGTCAACAGGCGCTGGAGGGTGGGGATGCCTTCCGCATAGGCGCCGGCGTCGCACTTGGCGATTGCCTGCGGGCCCGGGCCCTGCGCGCCGGTACGATCGTAGCTGCGCCAGCGCTGCGCCAGCATGTGGCAGTACTCGGCGTCGCTCATCATGGGTGTCGACGACTGGATCGCGATCTCGACGCGGCGGTTCTGCGGCTCGCGCACGCCGTCGCCGGTCGGGACCAGCAGGCCCTGCTCGCCGCGGCCGACCACGCTGATTGCCGTGGCGGGCACACCAGTGCGCACCAGCGCGTCCTTGACGGCGTTGGCGCGGCGCAGCGACAGCGCCATGTTGTACGCTTCCGTGCCCGACGTGTCGGTGTGGCCGGTCGCGGTGATGCGGGCGCTGCCCTTGGACTTGTACGAGTCAGCCGCCTGACTGATGACGTTCATCGAGGCGTCGGAAAGCTTCGTGCTGTCCCAGTCGAAGAACACCATGAAGGCCTGCGGCGCGGGCGGCGGCGGGGGCGGCGGCGAAGGCGCAGGCTTCGGCTGTTCGCAGGCTCCCAGCAGGAACGCGGCAGCCATGGTGACCAACAGTTTTCTCAACATGATCCCCTCTCCCCGGGCGGGTATGCCCTCCACAACATCATGGTCAATTCATGGCACAGGTGCAATGCAGATTATTGCTCAACGTATGATGTTTGCGGTCGCCCGCGTCTGCCCCTACGCTTGCGTGGATGACGAGCGGGTGAAACTGTCGATGTATCGAATGTTCAGTGTGGCCCTGGGGTTCTGCCTGGCGGTCCAGCCGGCCGTGGCGCAGGGGCTTGGCGGGCAGAATCAGGGTCCTAATCAATGGGTTGCAAACTGCTCCACCGAGCGGGGCCGGGACTGCACGGTGTCGGCAATGATCGACGGCGACAGCCTGCTCGGCACGTTCGCCCTGCTGAAATACTCGGTGGCCAGCGCGACGCTCAGCGTGATGGTCGACGGGACGGGCCAGCGGGCCAGCATCCGGGTGGATCAGTGGCCATTCATCTCGACCAGCCTCTGCACAGGCGCCGTCTGCTCCTGGGAGCCGATCCGCTCGGCCGAGCTGCTGGAGGAATTCCGCCGCGGCCACACCATGACGCTGCAGGTCTCGCTGCAGGGCGACAATATGGTGGGGCCTCTGCAGATGTCGCTCAGGGGCTTTTCCGAGCAGTATCAGAAGGCCCTGCAGGCCCAGCAAGGACGCTGAGCCCGGCGGACGAGCCTACCTTTCCCGCCGGTACAGGAAGCAATTGTCCGCCTTGGGCATCTCGATGCCCTGGCATTCGTCGGCGCCGAGATGATCCTCGCGGGCGTAAGCCGTGCTCATGGGTGGCAGCTGTCCAGGTCAGGGATGGTCGGTTAGCCAGGCTCTCAAGGCGGACGACACTTCCGTCGGTCGTTCGAGAGGGCTCATGTGGCCGCATTCCTCGAGAACGACCAGCCGGGAGGTCGCGATGTCGGCCGCCATCTCCTCGGCGCGGCGCAGCGGGATCGAGGCGTCCTGACGACCGACGATCACCACCGTCGGCACCGCGATGTCGACCAGCAGCGGCCGGCTGTCGGGCCGGCCCATGATCGCTTCCTGCTCGCGCACGAACCCCTCGGCGCCGATCTCCGCTGCCATCTCCAGGATCGGCTGGGTGATGAGTTCGTTGCCGACATGGCTGGGATGGAGGAGCTGCGGCAGCAGGGACGGCTGCACACCGTGAAAGCGGCCGATCCGGGTCTGCTCGATGAAGCCCCGTCGACGCGCCGTCGATTCGGGCGGATCGGGATTGGCCTGGGTGTTGAGCAGGGCGAGCCGGTCGATGCGCGCGCCGGCCTGCCGCATGATCTCGAAGGCGACGTACCCGCCCATCGAGAAGCCCGCGAGGGCAAAGCGCGGCGGAGCGGCGTCGATTGCCGCCCTGGCCATGGCGGCAATCGAGTCGTGGTGCCACAGCTCGGGAACCACGCAATCGACGATGTCGGACAGGGCTTCGATCTGGTGCTCGAACAGGCGACGTGTGTTCAGCAGGCCGGGCAGCAGCACCAGCGTCGGTTTGACTGTCGGTTGCACCGTGCCGGTCGATTGCGCCATGTCGGGATCTCAGATTTGGATCTGGTTGCCCAGCTCGATGGCACGGTTGGGCGGGATACGGAAGAAGGTTTTTGTCGCCGACGCCGAGTGCGACAGCGAGATGAACCAGTCGCGGCGCCACCGGCTGATCTTGGGATGCTCGCCGGCCACCAGCGTCTCGCGCCCGAGGAAGAAGCTGGTCTCCATCTCGTCGTAGGCGATGCCGTGCTGGCGACAGGCGCGCAGCGCGTCGGGGATGTCGGGCTGCTCGGTGAAGCCGTAGCGGGCGATCACTGTGTAGAAGCCCTTGCCCAGCCGCTCGACCTCGACGCGATTGGCTTCGGCGATGCTCGGCACCTCCATGGTCTCGACCTGCAGGATGATGATGCGCTCGTGCAGCACCTTGTTGTGCTTGAGGTTGTGCAGGAACGCCGACGGCGTGCGGCTGGCGTCGGCGGTCAGGAAAACCGCGGTGCCGGCGACGCGGTCGGGCACGCGCTCCATGCGCTCCAGGAACTGGCGCAGCGGCAGGGCGCCCTCGCTGAGTTCCTGGGCGACGATGCGCCGGCCGCGGCGCCATGTGGTGATGGTGTAGTAGACCAGCGCGGCGACGACCAGCGGCAGCCAGCCGCCATCGGGAATCTTGAGCGCATTGGCAATAAAGAAGGCGAGGTCGGGGATGCCGAGCAATCCGAACACCAGGACGGCGGTCTGCCACCGCCAGCGCCACACCAGGATCGCCACGGCGGCGGCGAGCGTGGCATCGACCAGCATGGCGCCGGTGACCGCGAGGCCATAGGCGCCGGCCAGGGCGCCCGAGGAGCCGAACCCGACCACCAGGGCGACGACGCCGCCCATCAGGAGCCAGTTGACCCGCGGGATGTAGATCTGGCCGATCGCCGTCTCGGAGGTGTGATAGATCTCCATGCGCGGCAGGTAGCCCAGCTGGATGGCCTGGCGCGTCAGCGAGAACACGCCGGTGATGACGGCCTGTGAGGCGATGATGGTGGCCAGCGTCGACAGGATGACGAGCGCGATCACGAAGTCTTGCGGCACCAGCGCAAAGAACACCTGATGCACGCTCGCGGGGTCGGCGATGATCAGCGCGCCCTGGCCGAAATAGTTCAGCAGCAGGCCGGGCATCACCAGCCCGAACCAGGCGATGCGGATCGGCCGGCGACCGAAATGGCCCATGTCGGCGTAGAGCGCTTCCGCGCCGGTCACGACCAGCACGATCGACCCGAACGCCCAGAAGATCCCGAGACCCTGGTCGGCAATGACGCGGACGGCATAGATCGGGTTGACCGCCGCGAGCACGTCGGGGTGCTTGGCGATCTGCCAGCTCCCGAGCACGCCGAGCACGATGAACCAGACCAGCATCACCGGCCCGAACATCCGGCCGACGTCGGCCGTGCCGCGTGCCTGCAGCAGGAACAGCGCCACCAGGATGACCAGGGCGAGGGGCACGACAAGGGGGGTAAGACTCGGCGCGACGGCGGACAGGCCCTCCACGGCACCCATGACGGAAATCGCCGGCGTGATGATGGCGTCGCCGTAGAACAGCGCCAGGCCGATCACCGCCAGGATCGTGATACCCCGGCGCACCCGCCGGTTCCCGCCGTTCAGGCCTCGCGTCGCCAGGGTGGCGAGCGCGAGCACGCCCCCTTCGCCGCGGTTGTCCGCCCGCATGATCAGGGTGACGTACTTGACCGTGACGGTGAGGATTACCGCCCAGAACATGACCGACAGCACGCCGAGCACATGCTCGGGCGTCGGGTCGAGCCCATGGCGGAACGATTCCCGCAGCGCATAGAGCGGGCTGGTCCCGATGTCGCCGAACACCACGCCCAACGCGCCCACGACCAGGCCGGCGACAGCTCCGGCATGAGGATCTTTCGGGGTCGCGGTTGGCTGTGGCGGGTTGTCGAGGGCCATGAGATCGAACGCCGCCAAGGCTGGCGGCGGCGCGACGGTGTGCGCTCGCGCTCCGGAACTGTCAACGCGCCAATTGGAGGGCAGTTGCGACGAATGCGCTTGACTTGCGATGGGCGGACGGGCGGCCATAGCGCATGGATGATCATCCCGACGTCGGCGATCCGTGCCTGTACCGTGACGATACCTGGCGGGCGGCGTTCGACCGGCTGAGGCGGGACGATCCCGTCCACCGCCACGAGGCGAGCCCCTACGGGCCCTACTGGTCGGTCACGCGCTACGCCGACATCATGAAGGTCGAGCTCGACCACGCGACCTACTCGTCCGCCTCCGAGCTCGGCGGCATCCAGATTGCCGACCAGCCCAAGGGCCAGGAGCTGCCCAACTTCATCCGCATGGATCCGCCGCGCCATACGGCGCAGCGAAAGACGGTTGCACCGATCGTGGCGCCCTCCAACCTCGCCAACATGGAGGGGCTGATCCGGCAGCGCACGGCCGGCGTGCTCGACGGCCTGCCGCGCAACGAGCCGTTCGACTGGGTCGACCGCGTCTCGACCGAGCTCACCGCCATGATGCTGGCGACTCTGTTCGATTTCCCGCAGACTGACCGGCGCAAGCTCACGCACTGGTCGGACGTCGCGATCGCCAACGTCGCCGACAAGGAGGCGGTGGTGCACAGCGAGGCCGGGCGCCTGGCGGAGCTGCGGCAGATGGCCGAGATCATGGCGGCCCTGTGGAAGGAGCGCGCGGCTCGACCGCCGACCTTCGACCTGATTTCGATGATGGCGCATTCCGAAGCGACGCAGAACATGCCGCTCAACGAGTTCATCGGCACGTTCGGCCTGCTGATCGTCGGCGGCAACGACACGACGCGCAACTCGATGACCGGTGGCCTGATCGCCGCGCAGGAGAATCCGGCCGAGCTCGACAAGGTGCGTGCCGATGCGAGGCTGCTCGACAACCTGGTGTCCGAGACAATCCGCTGGCAGACGCCGGTGATCCACATGCGGCGCACGGCGACCCGGGACACCGAGCTCGGCGGACGGTCCATCGCGCGCGGCGACAAGGTGGTGATGTGGTACATCTCGGGCAATCGCGACGAGAGCGCGATCGACATCCCGGACCGCTTCGTCGTCGGTCGGCCGCGGCCGCGCCATCACCTGTCGTTCGGCGCCGGGATCCATCGCTGCGTCGGCGACCGCCTGGCCGAGATGCAGCTCAAGATCCTTTGGCAGGAGTTCCTGAAGCGCGATCTCGCGCTCGAGATCGTCGGCCCGCCGGTGCGACTCTACTCCAACTTCATCCGCGGCATCCGATCGCTGCCGGTGGTGATCCGGGGTTAGGGTGGTCGATTGAAGCCACAAAGAATCATCTCACCCTGAGGAGCCACGCTCTGCGTGGCTCCTCAGGGTGAGGTTCTCTTTGAGGCTTCAGTCTAAGAAATCTCGCTCGAGTGAGCTTTCACTTCCCGCTCTTCACCGTCGCCAGGCCGCTCGCGAATGCCTGCTGGAGCAGCCAGACGTCGCCGGCGATAGACACGAAGTCGTAGCCCTTCGCGGCGAACTGGGCGCCCTGCCGCGCATCGACCGCGAGCCGACCGGCCGACTTGCCGTGCTTGCGCGCCGCCGCGATCGTTGCCTGCTCGGCCTCGAGGAATTCGGGGCGGTCGAAGGCCCCCGGCGCCCCCTGCGCCACCGAGAGATCGTTGTGGCCGAGCCACAGCATGTCGACCCCGGGCAGGGCGGCGATCTCGTCGGCCGCCGCCGCGCCCTGAGGATCCTCGATCTGCAGGATCAGGCAGGTGCGAGCATTCTGCTCGGCAAAGCGCGGCAGCAGCGGCTCGCTGCGCATGGCGAAGCGCTCGTGGGCGAGGCCGAGCGCCACGCCGCGCGTGCCGCCGGGCCAATACTTGGCCGCGTCGACGATCGCCCTGGCCTGCGCGACCGACGACACGATCGGCACCATCACGCCGTCGGCGCCGGCATCGAGCGCGCGCGAGATGTGATGCCGGTGCTGGCTGGGCACGCGCACGATCAGCGGCAGCTCGGCCGCTTGGCAGTAGCGCACGACCTGGCGGACGGTATCGAAGCCGAAACCGGTATGCTCCATGTCGAGCACCGCGAAGTCGGCACCGGCCGCCTTGAGGATCTGGCCGATTCCCGGCGTCGCGAACTCGAACAGGAATGTCCCGACCTTGGTGCCGTCGCGGCCGACCAGCGATCGCAGATTCTCGATTGGCATCGTGTTTCCCCCTTCTCGTGCCGATGCTAGCTTCGCCCGTCCCAAGGAAGAACCACCTCGAGGAGGGTGAGATGAAGCTCTACTACATGCCCGGTGCGTGCTCGATCGGCATCCATGTCCTGCTGGAGGAGATCGGCAAGCCCTACGATCTGCAGAAGATCGACGGCGCCAAGCAGGAGCAGTACGGGCCCGACTTCGTGAAGATCAATCCCAAGTCGAAGGTGCCGACGCTGCAGCGCGACGACGGCTCGGTGCTGACCGAGTTCCCGGCGATCGCCATGTGGCTGGCCCGCAAGAATCCCGAGAAGGGCCTGCTGCCGGGCGATGCCGACGGCGAGGCGCGCGCCATCGAGGCGATGGACTACGCGGTGTCGACCATGCACATGCAGGGCTTCTCGCGCATGTTCCGGCCGATGGCCTACGCGCCGACGGAAGCGGACCACGACAAGGTCAAGGCGCGCGGCAAGGAGATCATGGAGAAGGGCCTCGAGCTCATGAACAAGACGCTCGAGGGCAAGGAGTACCTGACCGGCTCCTTCTCGATCGCTGACGCGGCGCTGTTCTACGTCGAGTTCTGGGCCTCGGGCCGCATGAAGATGCCGCTGCCGAAGAACTGCGCCGCCCACTACGAGCGCATGAAGAACCGCCCGGCGGTCAAGCGCGTGCTCGAGCAGGAAGGTCTGAGCGCGGCCGCCTGATCCAGCGATCATGATCTTCCGGACCGCGAGCGTCCCGCTCGCTCTTCGGCGCGCTTTGCGCGCTCATGAACGGCGCAATTGAATGCGCCGGGCGAGCGAGACGCTCGCGGTCCGGAAGAAGTTCTCCAATGCCGCTGCCCGCCCCTCTCTCCAGCCGCCTTCGCCTGCCGCTGATCGCGGCGCCGATGTTCCTCGTGTCCGGTCCGGCGCTCGTGATGGCGGCCTGTCGCGGCGGCGTGATCGGGTCCTTCCCAACTGCCAACTGCCGCACGTCGGAGGAGCTGGTGGCGTGGCTCGGCGACCTGCGTGACGACCTCGCGCGTGCCGCCGACGAGACCGGCCGGGCGCCGGCGCCGTTCTGCCCGAACCTGATCGTCCATCGTTCCAACCCGCGGCTCGCCGACGACCTCGCATCGGTGCTGCGCCACGGGGCGGAGATCGTCATCACGTCGGTTGGCTCGCCCGAGCCGGTGCTGGGGCCGCTCAAGGATGCCGGCTGCCTGGTGCTGGCCGATGTTGCGTCGGTGCGTCATGCCGAGAAGGCGGCGGCGGCCGGGGTCGACGGGCTGGTGCTGCTGACTGCCGGCGCCGGCGGGCAGACCGGCTGGGCCAATCCCTTTGCCTTCGCCCGCGCGGTGCGCGCCTTCTGGAAGGGCATTGTCGTCATGGCGGGCGGCATGGCGGACGGCCATGCCGTTGCCGCAGCCGAGGCGCTCGGCTGCGACCTCGCCTACATGGGCACCAAGTTCATCGCCACGCGCGAGAGCATGGCAAAGGATGCCTACAAGGCCATGCTGGTGCGCAGCCGCCTCGACGACGTGCTGCTGACCCGGGCCTTCACCGGCCTCGAGACCAACATGCTGCGGCCCTCGATCGAGGCCGCCGGGCTCGATCCGGCCAACCTGCCCAGCCGCGGCGCCATCGACATCGCAAAGGACATCAATGCCGCCGAGCGCGAGCGGCCGGATGCCCGCCGGTGGAAGGACATCTGGAGCGCCGGCCACTCAGTGTCGGGTGTCTCGGAAATCCCGTCCGTGGCCGAGCTCATCGAGCAGACCGCGGCGGAATACGGCGCGGCGCGACGCTCAATGCAGCTCGTAGAGACCTGAGGCGAAGCCGAACTCGGCCGGCTTGATCAGGGAGGCATTGGCGACGCGCACGCGATGCAGCTTGCCGTCGAGATTGCGCTGCCAGAAATCCAGGAAACGCGTCAATGCAGGAAATCGCGGTGCGAGATCGAGGTTCTGCCATACGAAGCTTTGCAGCACATGGCTATGGTCGGGCATCCAGTAAAGAATCTCGGCAGTCGTGATCCGATAGCCATCGAGCTGAACGACAAAGTTCCGATCCATTGACGACTCCTTGACAACCCACGCCTCGGGGAATAGTCACGCACGCTCAACTAAAAATCAATATTGTCGTTCCATTTCAATAGATTAGCAGCATTCCTTGTCGATTGCTGCTAGTGCGAAGTTACCTGGTTCCCATTGTCTTGACTTGGGTTGCCTATCGCCCTACATGCCGTGCGCGGTTTGGCACTCGTCATGGGCGAGTGCTGATAGCAGGATTTTTCGGACTCAACGGATACTGGAGGAAGAACATGAAGTTCCGTCCGCTTCACGACCGCGTCGTGGTCAAGCGCGTCGCGGAGGAAGAGAAGACCAGGGGCGGCATCATCATTCCGGACACGGCCAAGGAAAAGCCGATGGAAGGCGAGATCGTTGCCGTCGGCCCGGGCGCTCGTGACGACAAGGGCACCCTGGTGGCCCTGGACGTCAAGAAGGGCGACCGCATCCTGTTCGGCAAGTGGTCGGGCACCGAGATCAAGATCGACGGCGAGGAGCTGCTGATCATGAAGGAGAGCGACATCATGGGAATCCTGGAGGGTTCCGCCGGCGCCGCCAGGAAGGCCGCCTGAAGTTGCCTCGTCGTTCAATCGTTCCAGACACATCCATCCAGAGAAGGGGATAAGCAATGGCAGCCAAGGAAGTCCGCTTTAGCGGCGATGCCCGCCAGCGAATGCTGCGCGGCGTCGACATTCTCGCCGATGCCGTGAAGGTGACGCTGGGCCCGAAGGGCCGCAACGTCGTGCTCGACAAGAGCTTCGGTGCGCCGCGCATCACCAAGGACGGCGTCACCGTCGCCAAGGAGATCGAGCTCGCCGACAAGTTCGAGAACATGGGCGCCCAGATGGTGCGCGAGGTGGCGAGCAAGACCAACGACGTGGCCGGCGACGGCACGACGACGGCCACCGTGCTCGCCCAGGCGATCGTGCGCGAGGGCGTGAAGTCGGTCGCGGCCGGCATGAACCCGATGGACCTCAAGCGCGGCATCGATCTCGCGGTCGAGGCGGCCGTCGACGCCATCAAGTCGCATGCCAAGAAGATCACCGGCAGCGACGAGGTCGCCCAGGTCGGCACGATCTCGGCCAACGGCGACAAGTCGATCGGCAAGATGATCGCCGAGGCGATGAAGAAGGTCGGCAACGAGGGCGTGATCACGGTCGAGGAGGCCAAGAGCCTCGAGACCGAGCTCGACGTCGTCGAGGGCATGCAGTTCGACCGCGGCTATCTCTCGCCGTACTTCATCACCAACGCCGACAAGATGATTGCCGAGCTCGACTCGCCGTACATCCTGCTGTTCGAGAAGAAGCTGTCGGGCCTGCAGGCGATGCTGCCGGTGCTCGAGGCTGTGGTGCAGTCGGGCAAGCCGCTGCTGATCGTCGCCGAGGACGTCGAGGGCGAGGCGCTGGCCACTCTTGTGGTCAACAAGCTGCGCGGCGGCCTTAAGATCGCCGCCGTCAAGGCGCCGGGCTTCGGCGATCGGCGCAAGGCGATGCTCGAGGACATGGCGATCCTGACCGGTGGCCAGCTGATCTCCGAGGATCTCGGCATCAAGCTCGAGAACGTCACGCTCGACATGCTCGGCAAGGCCAAGAAGGTCATCGTCGAGAAGGAGAACACCACGATCGTCGACGGGTCGGGCAAGAAGGCCGACCTCGAGGGCCGCATCAACCAGATCCGCGCCCAGATCGAGGAGACCACCTCGGACTACGACCGCGAGAAGCTCCAGGAGCGCTTGGCCAAGCTCGCCGGCGGTGTTGCGATCATCAAGGTCGGCGGCGCCACCGAGGTCGAGGTCAAGGAGAAGAAGGACCGCGTCGACGACGCCATGCACGCCACCAAGGCAGCGGTCGAGGAGGGCGTGGTCGCCGGTGGCGGCGCGGCTCTGCTCTACGCCATCCGCGCGCTCGACAAGCTGCGCACCGCCAACGACGACCAGAAGGTCGGCGTCGAGATCGTGCGCCGTGCGCTACAGTCGCCGGTCCGCCAGATCGCCGAGAACGCCGGCTTCGACGGCGCGGTGGTCGCCGGCAAGATGCTCGACCAGAAGGACTCCAACTTCGGCTTCGACGCCCAGAAGGGCGACTATGTCGACATGGTGAAGTCCGGCATCATCGATCCGGTCAAGGTCGTGCGCACCGCGCTGCAGGACGCCGCCTCGGTGGCCGGCCTGCTGGTGACGACCGAAGCCATGGTCGCCGAGAAGCCGGAGAAGAAGGCCCCGCCGATGCCGCCGGGCGGCGGCATGGGCGGCGACATGGACTTCTAAATCCAGCCGTCTTGAACGTTGCCGAAGGGCCGGGGAGCGATCCCCGGCCCTTCTTCTTTGGATGGGTAAGGATGCGCCGATGCGAGAACCGCCACTTTCGATCAAGGGTGTGCTGATCCGTGACGGTCATGTCTTACTGCTGCTGAACGCGCGCGGCGAATGGGATCTTCCAGGCGGCCGGCCTGAGCCGGGCGAGGATCATCGCACGGCGCTACGTCGGGAGATCCTGGAGGAGATCGGGCTCGCGGTCGAGGTCGGCGCCGGGCTCGGCGAGCACCTGTTCGAGGTGCTGCCCGGCCGCTTCGTGCGCATCGTGGCCTTTGCTTGTCGATTGAGGACGCATGCGGAGGTCGCACTCAGTGCCGAGCATCTCGTGGCGTGCTGGTTCCCTGTCGAGCAACTGGGCGACGGCATGATCGAGGGACATCGGCTGCCGACGGGCTACCTCGAGGCTGTCAGACGAGCATCGCCATGTGGGTAGTAGTCGCGCGAACAGGACCACCTCATGCTGAGGAGCCGCGCGAAGCGCGGCGTCTCGAAGCATGGGCACCAATTGCCATCTTTGGTGCCATCCTTCGAGACGCGCCCTGCGGGCGCTCCTCAGAGTCTGTGACTTTTTCGTCGCCATCGACATGGAGTTTGCGATGACGAAAGGAAAGGTCCCTCGCTGCGCTCGGGATGACAATAGTGGTGTCATCCCGAGCGCAGCAAGGGGGACCTTTCCTTTCACGCTCGTCGGTGCTCGCGGAACCTGTCGAAAAAGTCACAGGCTCTCAGGATGAGGTCTTTGTTTTGGTGCCGGCTCTTGCGATGAGATGCATCTACCGCCCCTTGATCGTCCAGGCGATGAACCAGCCCTTGTCGTCGAGCCGTCGGGTCGTGCGCACCTCCAGAAACCGGTCGTGCGCGGCGGCGGCGCCGAGCCACAGCTCGTTGTAGCCGTCGAACGCCTGCAACGGGTCGGCCAGCGCGAGCGCGCGGGCGGCGCGCCAGCCGGTCTGGGTGACGACGACGGCGTCGTCGCTCTCGTGCGTCGCGACATCCTCGCCCTGGGCCCGCAGCACCGCCGACAGCCAGCGCGCGAAGTCGCGCGCGCTGGCGTGATCGCCGCGCTCGACGTCGGTCGGCAGGTCCATCTCGCGCGCCGTCTCCTCGTGGAACTGCAGCCCAACCAGGCGCGCCGTGCGGCCCAGCTCCTTTTGCGCCTCCGCCGGGCCCAGCAGCTCCTGCAAGGTCGGCAGCATGGTGCGCAGGTATTCCAGGGCATAGGCGCGGAAGGTGCGCTGGCGGCGTTCCTCGGGCCAACTCGCCGTTTCGAGCGCCGGCTGGCGCCGCCAGTCGACCCTCGGCATCTCCTCGCTGCCGTAGGCGAAGCGCACGCGCTCGTCCTCGGCGATTGGCCGGCCGTAGTCGTAGTAGTAGCCTTCGAGTCCCGGCATGCCGTCGACCGTCATGCCGGTGCACACGAAGCCCAGGCCGGGATTGCCGAGCGAGACGCCGTTGTGGCCGTGCCAGCCGTGCAGCATGGCGGCCGACACGGAATGGGGCACGGCGGCGATTGCCGTGCCGCGCCATATCCAGCGCGGTGGCGGGTAGCGCACCCACGCCTTGCGGTCGCTCTCGCGCAGGTAGCCTGTCTTGACGCCGCCCAGTGCGTTGGAATGGTAGTGATAGAGCGCGCACGCTGGCGCATCCGGCTGATCCGCCAGGCCGAGCTTCTGCAGGCCGGGCAGGAACTTCTCGAGATGCTGGCGACGGAAATGGCGAAACACGTAATCGCGCGCCGTCGCCTCGCCGCGGCGCGTGATCAGCCCCAAAATCAGCGCCGTCATGAGCGCATTGTAGAGCGTGCCGACCGCGCGCCAGGCGGCCAGCTCCGACGGCGATGCCGCCATCAGCCGCTGTGCCCGTCGACGAGAATTGCCCTGGACTTGCCGGCGCGCAGCCGCATGTCGAGCACCGGCTTGTACTCGGGCGAATCGTAGAAGCGCTCGGCCGAGGCCATGTCGGGGAACTCGAGCACCACCATGCGCGGCGGCGTCCAGCCGCCTTCGAGCGTGCGGGTCTTGCCGCCGCGCACGATGAACTTGCCGCCGAACCTGGCGACCAGGCCCGGCGTGTGCTTGCGGTACTCGGCCATCAGGGCCTCGTCGGTCGTCTCGACCTCGACGATCATGTAGGCGGGCACGGCATTTCTCCTTCGAATGGGGATTGGGTCGATCAGCCGACTTCCATCGGCAGCTTCGGGTCGTTGGACCATTCCTGCATGGAATTGTCGTAGACCGCGACATTGGTGTGGCCGAGCAGCGCCGTCAGCACGAAGGCATCGAGCGAGGCCGCGATTCCGCCGCCGCAATAGACCAGCACGCGCTTGTCGGGGGCCGCGCCGACGCCCTCGAAGGCGGCGCGCAGGTCGGCGATTGGCTTCAACGTCTTGTCCGGCCCGAACAGGCTCGCCGCCGGCACGCAGGACGAGCCGGCAATGCGCCCGGGACGGCCATAGGTCACGCCGCCGCGACCGGTATGCTGGTCGTGGCTCAGCGCGTTGAGGGTGAGCGTGCCAGGCTGTCCGATCGCGGCCTTCACCACCTTCTTGTCGACGAAGACCTCGGGACGGCCGCGCAGGGTAAGCGCGGCCGGAGGATGGATTGTCTCCTCGGTCGCGAGCGGCCGTCCTTCGGCCTTCCACTTGTCGAGGCCGCCATCGAGGATGGCCGCATCGTCGAAGCCGATGGCGCGCAGCATCCACCAGATGCGCGTTGCCCAGTTCGGCGTGGCATGGCTGTAGAGGACCACAGAGGTGCCATGGCCGACACCCTTGGCGGCGAATGCCTTGGTGAGCCTGTCGAGCGGCGGCAGGGTGAAGCGCAGCTTGGAGCGCTTGTCGGACAGCTCGGCCTGCAAATCGAGGAAGGCGGCGCCCGGGATGTGCCCCTGGTCGTAGTTGGCGCGCCCGCTCTCGGCGACGTAGCGGCCGTCGGCGCCGAGCTTGAGGTAGACGGTGCAATCGAAGATCCGCAGCGCCGGCGCGCCCATGCGACGGGCCAGTTCCTCGGTTTGGGTCAAGGCAGCAGAATGAGCCGGCATGTCGCCCTCCCTGGGTTGGGGGGCGAACTCTACTCTGCCGGCGGCAAAAGCTAGATGGTCTTCTGCGGCAGAGGGGGGATGGCGACGGTTCCGCCTGTCGACGGCGGTACCGAAGCGGCAGCCGGTGGCGCCGCAGGCGCCATGCTCTGGCTGGGCTCTGGCTTGGGTGCCGCGGGAGCCGTCGTCGTCTTCTTGGCCTTCTTGGTCGTCGTCGCAGGGGTGGCCTTGGACGTCGATGCCTGGGCCTTCTTGAGGCATGCCTTGCGGGCCGACGCGCTCTTCTGGCTCTGGCAGGAAGAGGTCGAGGCCTTGGCCTTGGGTGCCGGAGTTGCCGATGGATCGGCCTGGGCAAACGCGGGGACGCTGAACGAGACGGCCGCAAGGGCGGCCAGGCCGGCAATCAAAAGACGCATGGAAATCGCTCCCGGGCCGCTCGCGGAAGGGGACGGTACGGCCTCAATTTAGGAGGGAAATTTTATGACTTTCTAGCCATTTATGTCAAATTGTTAATCGATCACTGGAGCTGCAAGGAAGGGCTGCCATGCAAGCCATCCTGAACGTCGCGCTGCCGATCTTCGGCGTCATCCTGGCGGGCTGGCTGGCCGGTCGCTGGCGCATCCTGGGCGCCGAGTCGACCGCGGCTCTGAACGCCTTCGTGAGCTATTTTGCCTTGCCCGTCCTGTTCTTCGGCAGCCTTGCCCGGGCCCCGGTGACGGCGGTGCTGGACCCGCCGTTGATTGCCGGCCTGACCCTCGCGGTCCTGGCGACCTTCGGCCTCGGCATGCTGTCGACGCGGCTCGCAGGTCGCACCAGCCTGGCGGCAATGAGCCTGCAGGGCATTGCCGCTGCGTGGGGCAATGTCGGCTACATGGGCGTTCCGCTCTGCCTGGCGGCGTTCGGCGAACGCAGCTTGCCGCCTGCCATGCTGTCGGTGATCGTGATCTCGGTGCTCTGCATGGTGATCGGAGTCATGCTGGTCGAGCTGGAGGTCGCGGCCGGGCACGGTCCTTTGCGCACCTTCCTCCGGGCCGCCTTCAAGGTGGCTCGCAATCCGTTGCCGTTGTCGATGGCGCTCGGCATCGCGGCCTCGGCGGTTCAACTGCCGATCCCGACTCCGGTCGAGAAGTGGCTCGATCTGCTGGGAGCGGCCGCGGCCCCCTGCGCGCTGTTCGCTATCGGCCTCTTCCTGTCCGATCAATCGGTGCGCAGCGGCCTGCTCGAGGCGGGCATGGCCACCGTGATCAAGCTCCTGCTGCAGCCTCTGCTCATGCTGCTGATCCTCCCGTTCTTCGTCGATCTGCAGTCGACCGCGGGCCGGATCGCGCTTCTCATGGCGGCGCTACCCAGTGCCGCCAATGCTTTCGTGCTAGCATGTCAGTTCGGTATCTCGGTCGAGCAGAATTCCGCCGCCGTGCTGATCTCGACCGCCTTCTCGGTGATCACGGTTTCTGCTTTGCTGGTCTGGCTCAGCGTGGCGTGACAGGGTGCCGTACAATCGCGGAGGACAATCATGCTCCAGGAGTTCAAGAAATTCGCAATGAGGGGGAATGTCGTCGATCTCGCGATCGGCGTCATCATCGGCGTCGCCTTCGGCAAGATCGTCGACTCGCTGGTAAACGACATCATGATGCCGATCATCGGCAGGATTTTCGGAGGCCTCGACTTCACCAACTACTTCATCGGCCTCACCTCCGCTGCCAGCCAGGCTCCGACCTACGACGCCGCCAAGAAGGCGGGAGCCGCCCTGGGGTATGGCGCGTTCATCACGGTCACGGTGAACTTCATCATCATTGCCTGGGTGCTGTTCCTGGTGGTCAAGGGGATGAACCGCCTGCTGCGCGAGGAGCAGGCCGCGCCGCCGCCGCCTGCGCCGCCAACCAAGGAGCAGGAGCTGCTGACGGAGATCCGCGATCTGCTGAAGGCACGGACCTAGAGCAGGAGAGTGCGCTCATGCGCCGGGAGCGCGCCACTTCGGTGGCGCTCTTGCTGTTCTTCCCGTCCGCCATCGCGATGTTCGCCATTCCCATCAGCGCCACGGAGTGGCGCGCTCCCGGGGCATGAGCTGACGATCTTGCTTCCTATGCCGCCAGCCTGTCGCCGACGACGGCATCGAGGCGGCTGGCCAGGGTGTCGGAGATCCGCGTCAGGGGCAGGCGGCATTCGGGCGAAGCGATCAGGCCCTGCCGCCACAGCAGGTACTTGATGGGCATCGGGTTGGCCTCGGCGAACAGCAGCGGCACGAGGCCGGCAATCGGCGCCCAGGTAGCGCGCGCGCCGCCGATGTCATTTGCCTGAAAGCACCGTGTCACCGCGACGAAGCGGTCGGTGAAGAGATGGCTGGCGGCCAGGATCCCGCCCTCCGCACCGTTGGCCATCATGGTGAAGAACAGGGCGTCCTCGCCGGTCAGCACCGAGAAGCCTGCGGGCTTGCGCGCCAGCAGGTCGAGCGACTGGGCTATGCTGCCCGAGCTGTCCTTCACGCCGACGATGTTTGGCACCTCGGCGAGCTCGAGCAGCGAATCGTTCGCAAGATTCACGGCGGTGCGATAGGGGATGTTGTAGATCAGCACTTGGCGGTCGGTGGCGCCGGCGATTCGACGGAAATGGGCGACGAGGCCATCCTGGCTCGGGCGGTTGTAGTAGGGGCAGACCGAGACGATGCCTTCGAAGGCAATCGACTCGAGCCGGCGAAGCGCCTTTTCCACCTTGTGCGTGGCATTGCCGCCCACGCCCACGAACACCGGCACGCGGCCGGCCGTACGGGCTGCCGTGCGTTCCACCAAGCGTTCGATCTCGGGTTCGTCGAGGGTCGGCTGCTCGCCGGTGGTGCCGAGCGGGAACAGGCCGTCGACGCCGAGAGCGATGTAGTGCTCGATCAGGCGGTCGTAGCTCGCGTAGTCGACGGCGCCATCCTTGAATGGCGTGACGAGCGGCAGCCAAAGGCCAGTGATCATGTTCGGAGCCCTTTCCCTGGAGTCGAGCGACAGGATGGCAGGGCCAGGTCGATAACGAAATCGAATGTTTTTGATATGTTCGTTTGACAATGCTTATGTATCGAGGATGCGCAACGACCTCGACATCTCCCTCCTGCGCGCCTTCACGACCATCGTCGATGCCGGTGGCGTCACCCGTGCCGCCACGGCGCTCGGCGTCTCCCAGGCAGCTGCCAGCCAGCAGATCAAGCGGCTGGAGGAGATGCTCGATTGCCGCCTGTTCGAGCGCGTCGGCCGTCGGCTCGCGCTGGCACCGGCCGGCGAGCGGCTGCTGGCCCAGGCACGTCGCCTGCTGGCGCTCAACGACGAAGTATGGTCGTCGATGCGGGCGCGGTCTTTCGAGGGCGAGGTCCGGTTCGGCGTGCCCTACGACATCATCGCGAGCTTCGTGCCTCCCATCCTGCGGCGCTTCGCCAAGGCGCAGCCGCTCGTGCGGGTCAGCCTGGTCTGCGAGGATTCCAGGATCGTGCGCGAGCAACTCGCCGAGGGGCGGGTCGACCTCGCGCTGACCACCGAGCGCGAGTGCGGCCGGCACGGCGAGACCCTGCGCACCGATCGGCTTGTCTGGGTCGGCGTGCCGGGCGGCGATGCCCATCTCCGGGATCCGCTGCCGGTGTCGCTCGGTGCGTCGACCTGCGTGTTCCGCCCGGTCGCGGTCGAGGCGTTGGGCAAGGCGCGACGCGACTGGCGTGCGGTCTGCGAGGTGAGCCGCATGGAGCCGGTCTACGCCGCCATCGAGGCCGGCCTCGCCGTGGCGCCGCTGCTGCGCTCCTCGGTGCCCGAGCGCTTCGACATCCTGGGGCGCGACGCGCGCCTGCCGACGCTGCCCGAGTTCCGCATCAATCTCTACGCGCCGCCCGGCCTCGGCCCGGCGGCCCGCGATCTCGCCGACCATGTCCGCGCGAGCTTCGCCGAGCGCAACCGCCGGCCGTACAACAATTGATACCATCCGACGCTGTCTCGCCGACGGCCGCTTCCGTATCATGCGGTCATCGAGACGGAAGAAGCCGATCGGAGCCTTCTTCCGCTGGAGTACCGAGGGGGCGTCGGGCCCGGAGCCGCACGATGGGAGCGTGTGGTTCCGGGCCCGTCTTTTTCAGGTGACCCGATCGGAACCGGCTGCTGCGGCAGCCTGTGACAGGCGAATACCGATTGGCGGAGATGCGCGTTCCATCGCCACGGCATTTGTCTTTCTCCGCGGCTTGCTCGACAGTGCCGACGTCTTCGGCAAGTCGGGATGACCGGAATGGCTGACAATTGGTTGATGTCTGCGGCACGGTTCCTGCGCCCGTCGGCCGCGCCAGCCGGTACCGCGTCGGTGCCGCCCGCAGTGCCCGCCAGCGCCGCGGCGGAGCGGCTGGCCGTGCGCGAGTTCACGCCGTCTAACCGCTACGTCGACGACGAGGACGCCGCTTCCTATCGCAAGCGCCTGATTCGCGAGATGGAGGACGAGGACGCCGATTGCACGGCCGCCTACCGGATGATCGAAAACAAGATCAGCAACCTCGCCGATCCCGTCCACCGTGAGCACGCACCGCATCACATCATTCGCTATCTCACCACCTACGCGATCACGCCGAAAGGCCCCGGGGTCCTTGTCGACATCGGCGCCAGCGAGATCTACGGCGCACCCCTCGGGACCCTGAAAGGCTGGGATATCCGCTCTGTCCCTGTCCTGTCCTTCGACTACGAGGTAGACCGCTTGCCGTTCGCTGACGAGAGTGCGGACGGCGTGCTGATCTGCGAGGTGATCGAGCACTTCTCCCTCGACCCGCTGTTCTGCCTCATCGAGATCAACCGCATCCTGAAGCCGAACGGCTTCGTCGTCGTCACCACGCCGAATGCGGCGTCGTGGTTCTCGATCTATCGGGTGCTCAACCAGGAGCATCCGTCGTGCTGGCCCGTCTATTCGGTGGACGAGTCCAAGCGGCAGCATCACATTCATGCCCGCGAGTACCTCGTCTCGGAGGTCGAGCAGCTGCTCGACGCGGCGGGCTTCGGCAAATTCACGACCGTCACGCGCGACTACGCCATCCGACCGCCTTACAGGCCCATTCCGGGCGTGAGCACGGCCTATCGCGGCGAGACAATCTTCAGCCGTGCCTACAAGATCGGTCCGCCCAGGAAGCGCGCCTTGCAGCCGATCTACCTCGAGGATGTGGATTTCAATCCGGGCGATAGCCGATAGCCCGGCAAGCCCTCATGGGCGTTGAAGTAGAAAGGGACCTCGCCCTGATCGATCTCCTTCCGTTTTGACGCCGTTCTGCCGGCTCCTGGCCCGTGCTTTCTGGCGCAACAGATGAAACAAAGGCGGCTCGCGGCGCAGTCGACGCGAAACAGGGTCCGCCCAAGCTGGCGACATCGGAACTGCCCGCAACAGTCTCGCCCTGGAGACGTCGATGTCGATCCTGTCCCCTGCCGCCATCGTCCATCGCATCGTCCCACCCTCGATGCGCCCGGCAGTGCGGCGCGCAGCCTTCGGTTTCGCCGTGGTGGCGGGACTCGGCGCCGGCGTTCACGCGGGATACGGCTACTGGACCGAAGGCCGCTTCAGGCAGTCGACTGACGACGCCCATGTTCACGCCGACTACACGACGGTCGTGCCGCGCATCTCGGGCTACCTCACCGAGGTGCTGGTGCGCGACAACGAGACCGTGGTGGCGGGCCAGGTGCTCGCCCGCGTCGACGACCGTGACTTCAGGGTCGCGCTCGATCAGGCGGAGGCCGACGTCGAGACCGCCGACGCCAGCCTCGTCCATCTCGACGCCCGGATCACTCAGCAGCAATCGGTAGTCGATCAGAAAAGGGCCGAGATCGCCGCCGACAAGGCCATGCGAAACTTTGCCGAGGCCGACAACGAGCGCTACGAGAACCTCAAGAAGTCGGGCTACGCCAGCGTGCAGCGTGCGCAGCAGGCCGAGGCGGCGCTGCGCGAGCGCATCGCCCAGCTGCGCAAGAGCCGCGCCGGGCTGATCGCCGCCCAGGGTCAGATCGACGTCCTGGTGTCGGAACGCGCCAAGGTTGCCGCACAGCGCGAGCGCAGCCTGGCAGCCCTGCGTCAGGCAGAGCTCAACCTGTCCCACGCCTCGATCAAGGCGCCGGTCGCCGGCGTCGTCGGCGCGCGGACGTTGCGCGTGGGGCAGTACCTCCAGGCCAGCACGCCGCTCATGGCGCTGGTGCCGTTGCATGCGGTCTACGTCGTCGCCAACTTCAAGGAGACCCAGCTTGCCGCAGTGCGTCCCGGCCAGCCGGTCCGTATCGAGATCGATACCTTCCCCGGCGTCGTGCTGCGGGGCCATGTCGACAGCGTCGCCCCGGCGAGCGGCCGCGAGTTCGCGCTGCTGCCGGCCGAGAATGTCAGCGGCAACTTCACGAAGGTCGTGCAGCGGGTGCCGGTCAAGATCCAGCTCGCCGAGGATTGTCCGCTGGCCGGGCAGCTGCGTGCCGGCATGTCCGTCCGCGCCACCGTCGATGTCAGGCTCGTGCCGTGAGCGATCGCGCGGCGGAGGTCGAGCCCGAGCCCGAGGTCCCGCGCAGGGCCTGGCTGGCCATCATCGGGGCATCGCTGGGTGCCTTCATGGCGGTCCTCAACATCCAGATCGTCGGCGCCTCGCTGGGCGACATCCGTGGCGCCCTCGGGGTGGGCAGCGACGATGGCGGCTGGATCTCGACCGGCTATCTCGTGGCCGAGATCGTCGTCATCCCGCTCACCGGCTGGCTGTCGAAGGCGTTCTCCCCGCGCCGCTACCTGATCGCCAACGCCGTCCTGTTCCTGGTTTTCTCGGCTGCCTGCGCGTTCGCCCAGTCGCTCGAGCAGATGATCGCGTTGCGCGTCCTGCAGGGGCTGGCCGGCGGGGTGCTGATCCCGATGGCCTTCACCCTGATCATGACCTTGCTGCCGCCGTCGCGCCAGCCGACCGGCATCGCGCTATTCGGGCTCACCGCCACCCTGGCGCCGGCGGTCGGCCCGCTGATCGGCGGCTGGCTGACCGCGACCTGGGGTTGGCAGTACATCTTCCTGGTCAATCTCCTGCCAGGCGCCGCAATGCTGCTTCTGCTGTGGCATGCGCTCGAGCCCAGCCCCATGCAGCTCCCCCTGCTACGCCGGGGCGATTGGCCCGGCATCGCCACCATGGCGCTCGGGCTCGGTGCGTTGCAGGTGGTGCTGGAGGAAGGCAACCGTGAGGACTGGTTCGAATCGGCGCTCATCACGCAGATGGCCGTGCTGAGCGCCGCCTGCCTCGTCCTGTTCGTCTGGATCGAGCTCCGCTCGGCGCAGCCTTTGCTCAACCTGCGCCTGTTTGCGAGGCGCAATTTCGGCATCGGCATGCTCGCCATGCTGTTCCTCGGCCTGGCGGTCTACGGGTCGGTCTTCGTCCTGCCGGCCTACCTCGCCCAGGTGCAAGGCTACGATGCGCATCAGATCGGCATCGTGCTGGCCTGGACCGGGCTGCCGCAGCTTTTCCTGATTCCCCTGGTGCCGCGGCTGATGCGCAGCATCGATGCGCGCTGGCTGGTGATCGCGGGCCTCGGCCTGTTCGCGGCGAGCAACTTCATGAACATCGAGCTGACCGTCGACGTCGGCGGCGATCAGCTGATGCTGCCGAACATCGTGCGGGCGCTGGGCCAGGCGCTGGTGCTGACGCCGCTCACCGCGCTGGCGACCGGCGGGCTGCTCGCCGCCGACGCGGGCTCGGCGTCGGCCCTGCTGAACATCATGCGCAATCTCGGTGGTGCCATCGGCATTGCCCTGCTGCAGACCTTCCTCTCCGACCGGGCGCGCTTCCACTACGTCATGATCGGCGAGACCGTCTCGCAGTTCGACGAGGCGACTCGCACGCGACTGGAACAGCTGGCTCGCCGTTTCACGGAGCAGGGTGCTGCCGATCCGGCTGCGGCGCTTGCCCAGGCGACAGCCGCCATCGCCGACATGGTGTCCCGGCAGGCCTACACGATGGCGGTCGGCGACGCCTTTCATGTCCTGGCTTTTGCCCTGACGTTGGCTCTCGGCGCCACGCTCCTCCTCAAGAAGGCGGGGGCCAAGGCCGCCGCTCATTGACCTCCATTCCTCCCCAGCGAAGCTTCAGCTTCGCTGGGGAGGTGTCGCGTCATACGCGAGGGAGGGGTCATGAGCAGCGAGACTGTGACTCATGACCCCTCCGTCGGCGATTACGCCGACACCTCCCCACGCAAAGGGTGGGGAGGGGAATGAGAAGAGCGCGGTCAATCGCCCTTGATGCCGGCCGCCTTGATCAGCGGCCCCGCTTGGCGCGCTCACGCTGCTCGAATTGCCCCAGATGCCGCGATGTGCCGCCGGCGGGCTCGACGCCGAGCGGCAGCATGCGGGTCCGCGTCTCGGGTTCAGCCAGGATCCTGGCGATTTCCGCATTCAAGGTCTCGATCGCCGAAGCGGGCGTTCCCTTGGGCGCGTAGAGCTCCATCCATCCAGTCACCTCGAAGTCGGGCAGGCCCTGCTCGGCGACGGTCTTCACGCCGGGCAGCAGCTCGCTCGGCTTCAGCATTGTTTCCTCCCGTATTCGCTCGAGGGCCTCAGGTGCGGCTCGGCAGCTCCACCACCCCGCTGCCCAAGATCGACAGCTCGTCGTCCTGGTTGCGCGCCTCCTGCTCGATCTCCACGAGATGGCGGCCGTCCTCGATGTGCTTGCGTGTCACCTTGCTCCTGATGAACAGCATGTCGCCCGCCGGGTTGTGGCGGCGGATCTTGCAGCTCGCGCGGCGCAGGAACCCGTCGTCGCCCATCCAGTTGGTCAGCTGATGAGTGAGCCACGAGCAGCGCTCGGGGCCGTAGTCGTAGGCGCCGGGCGCGCCGACCTCGTGCGCGAACTCCTCTTCCCAATGGACCCGCTCGGGGCAGTCAGGGATGCCGAACCGGTTCTTGATGCCGGTACCGGGATGGGCGTCGATCAGCTTCCATGCCAGTTTGTTGGCGCGGATGTAGAGGCCGCCCCAGCCCTGCGCATAGGCGATGAACCCGGTCACGGTCATCGGACCCTTCAGCATCACCGGCAGCTCCTCGCCTTCGGCGACGTCCTGCCAGTAGCGTGGCGTCGCGCCCCGGATCTGCTCCTCGGCATAGAGCTTGTAGGCGGCGGCCAACTCGGCATCGGTGTAGCGCCTTACGGGGCGCGCCCTGAGCTCCTGGTACTTGGTACCCTGCTCGCGCGCATGGTCGCGCTCGGTGCGGAAGCACCAGCTGTCGGCCTCGGCGACCAGGTCGCCGTGCTGGTTGAAGAAGTCGACATGATAGATCTGCTGGACGGCGCGGCCGGCGAAGCGCGTATCGTGCTCGATCACGTCCTTCAGCCAGGCATCGGTCGATATCTCGTCGTTGCGCCGCACGTCCTTGTGCCATGTCCAGTCGGCGCCCGACCACATGGCGTGAATGCCGGGCAGGCCGCCGACATAGCCCGAGATGATGCGGCTGGTGCTGAACAGGAAGCTCGGCAGGGCGATGATGCCGCCGTGCCGGGTCTTCGCCGCATATTCCGGCACGCACCACAGGGGATTGTCGTCGCCGATGCCGTGAGCGTAGTGACGGATGTTGTCGCGCGTCGCCTCGTGGCACCACGGCTCGATCGTGGAGCCGATCTTGACACCGATGCGCTTGCGCAGCAGGTCGAGGCCTTGCTCGGTGATCTTGGGAAATCTGCGTTCTGTCGTGTCGGGCATCGGCTTCTCCTCGAAATGTCAGGCGGCTGCGCTGGTGCCGCTTCTCTCGCGCTCGCGCAGGATCTTGCGGTTGACCTTGCCGGCCGGCGTCTTGGGCAGCTCCGCCACGAAGACGACGAGGCGGGGATACTCGTGCTGGCTTAGGCGCTGGCGCACACGGTCCTGGATCTCGCGCGCGAACGTCTCGTCGCCGGCGCGTTCGGCGACGACGAAGGCCTTGACGATCTGGCCGCGCAACGCGTCGGGCACGCCGATCGCCGCGGCCTCGCGCACGTCGGGATGCTTCAGGATGGCGTCCTCGATCTCGACGGCGCTCATCGTCCAGCCGGCCGAGATGATGACGTCGTCGGCACGGCCGCCGTGGAAGAAGTAGCCGTCCTCGTCGATGCGGCCGAGGTCCTTGGTCGCGATCCAGCCATTGCGCCGCCAGACCTCGAGCTCGCCGGTCACGCCCGGTGGACAGGGGTTGCCGGCGGCATCGTGGACCTCGACGCGGCTGCCCGGCACCGCCTTGCCGAGGGAGCCGGGCTTGACCACGAAGTCGGCGGCGCCGGGATAGCTGACCAGGATCACGCCGATCTCGGTCGTCCCGTACATGCTGCAGACCGGCCGCCCGAACGTCGCCTCGGCGAAACCGGCAGTCTCGCTGTCGATCGGCTCGCCCGTGAAAGAGAGCTTCTCGATCGAGTAGCGATAGCGCTCGGCGGCTCCGCAGGTCCGCATCATGCGGTAATGCGTCGCCGCTGCCGACATGTTGGTGAATCGGTGGTCCTGCAGGGCGCGCAGCAGCCGCTCGGCGTCGAACTTCCCGGCATAGACGCCGACCGTGAGACCCATCGCGAGCGGTGCCAGCGTGCCGTGCCACAGGCCGTGTCCCCAGGCCGGCGAGGACGGGCAGATGAAGCGGTCGCCGGGGCGCAGGCCGGTGCCGTAGAGCGCCGCGACCATTACCGTGACCAGGGCGCGGTGCGAATGCCTGACCGCCTCGGGAAGCTGGCGGGTCGTGCCCGACGTGTACTGGAATATCGCGAGCGAATCGGCCTCGGTGACTGGCGTGAAGGACGGTGCGAAGGCATCGAGCCCCGCCATGAAGGCCGCGTCGGCGACGACGACGCGAAAGTCGGCGCTCGGCGCCACGGTGGCCGCCTTGGCCTCGTTGGTGATCAGCAGGCGAGGCGTGCAGTCCTCGATTCGCAGCGCCACGCCGTCGGGCCCGAACAGGGTGAACAGCGGCACGGCGACGGCACCTACCTTCATCGTGCCGAACAGCGTCACGTAGAAGGCGCGTGACGGCTCGAGCATGATGGCGACCCGGTCGCCCGGCCGGATGCCCTGGGCGAGGAGGTAGTTGGCGAAGCGCGCCGAGGCCTCGGAGATCTCGCGATAGCTCAGGATCTCGTCGGACGCGTCGGCGTGCACGACGATGACTGCCGGCCTGTCGGCACCGACATGCCGGTCGATGCATTCGTGCGCGATGTTGAGATGCCGGCGATTGCCGTCGAACAGATCCCAAAGCCGTGCAGACGAGAACTGCGTCTGAGCGTCGGCATAGCTCGTGTAGTCGGTCAGGCTGGCCATCGTGCGACGACTATGGCCAAGCGAGGTGAATTGTACAATAGAGTTTCTAATTGTATAGATACAAATATCAATAGACGTGCGCGGCGAGGTTTGCGTCGATCGCGGCAGCCGCCGTGTCAGCATGACCATCGCCAGCGGACCGATCCCGAATGCGCGGGTGCGGTCGCGCGCGCATTCACCGTCGAACGGCTGCAGCCGCCGGGGACGCAGCGGTCGCTGTCGCTGGCCCGCGACATGCGGCGCAGGGCCGCGACGGTGGGCTCGCGGATAATTTGGATGACGTAGGAAAAAGAGAAGGGTCCCGCGCTACGCCCGGGACGGCACTATCGATGTCATCCCGAGCATAGCGCGGGAGCCTTCTCCTTCGCTCAGTCCCAGGCCGCGTCGATGATGCGGCCGTCCTCCGACAGCACCAGGGTCAGCCGGTTTGGATCGAGGGCGTAGCTCGCGATGCCGTCGATCGGCTTGATGATGCGCAGCTTGTAGGGCAGGTCTTCCTCGCGCACCGAGTTCTCGGCCGTCGCACCCGCCGGCAGGCCGGCGCCTTTGGCGACGAAGTACTTGCCCATGCACTTGGCGCAGTCCTGCTTGGGCGGTACCGCCTCGGCGAAGCCGGGCAGGGTCTTGAGCGCGACCACGTTGTTGGCGGCGCGAACGCGAACGCCGGAGTAGGGGTGGCCGGGCTCGACCGGCAGGATCGCCTCGACCGGCATGAACGGCCCGAGCGGTGCAGCGCCGCCGGGCGCATTGGACTGGAATACCAGATCGAGGACGCCGTCGAGCGGTCGGCCCTGGGTGATCGGCAGCAGGTGCGGCTGGCCCCAGCCGCCCGACGTCACCAGGCCCCTGGCGCGCACGATGTCCAGGCCGCCGGGCCCGCGCTCCGAACGCAGCACCTCGACGCTGGTCACGATCAGGACCGGAGACGGGGGGCCGCCTCCGGGCGGTGGAGCCGATTGCGGGCCGCCATATCCCGGCGGCGGACCAGACTGTTGCTGCTGTTGGCCCAGAGCCGGCACGCTCAGCAGGGCTGCGGCGAGCAGGCTGGCCAGGGACAGGAACGAGACCTTGATCATGGCATCCTCGATGACGGAGCGGTCGGCGGACGACGACGCCTTACCAGTTGCGGAACCCACCATTGTGCCAGGCTCCGCCGCCGTTGGCCCATCCGCCGTTGTGCCAGGCTCCGCCGCCGTTGGCCCATCCGCCGTTGTGCCAGGCTCCACCGCCGTTGGCCCATCCGCCATTGTGCCAGCCGCCGCCATTGCGCCAGCCGTTACCCCACCACGCGAGGCGCTCCTCGGGATCGACGCCGACTGTCGGTTCGCGATCCTTGGCGTACTGCTCCATCGCGCTCGTCACGTCGCGGCGAATGGATTGCAGACGCTCGTTTATGGACGCAACATCCTTTGCGACGGGTTCGGCGACGGCCATGGCCGAAGCATCCGCGCAGGCGAGGCTCATCGAAAGCCCGGCCGCTCCGGACGGCAGAAGCTTCGCCAGATTGCGCACTGATTGATGCCGCTTGGCCATCGATCCTCCCTGCAGTGATGCCGTCATGCTAGGCCCAACCCATCGCGACTGAAAGTCATAGTTTGTCAGCGCCGCTTCTCGTTGAGCACCGCGAAGCGATCCTTCGGGGCCTTCTCGCGGGCCTTCGGCCCGTAGGTGCCCATCTCGATGCGATGCGGGATGGTGAGCATGTAATTCTTGAAAGAGTTCTCCATCGCGGCACGCCAGCCCTGCGCATCCTGCGTCTCGTTGACCGACGCCTTGGCGAGCTTCAGCGCATAGGGATCGCGCTCGGCGATGCGCTGGGCCAGCGCCATCGTCTCCTCTTCCAGCTTCGCCCGAGGCACCACGCGATTGACCAGGCCGGCGCGCTCGGCTGCGGCGGCGCTGATGAAATCGCCGGTGAACAGGTATTCCTTGGTCTTGCGCGGTCCGAAATCCCACGGCATCGAGAAGTACTGCACGTGCGAGCCGCCCCACTTCACGGCGCGGTCGGCGAACTGGGCGTCCTCGCTGGCGATGATGATGTCGCACGCCGAGGCGATCATCAGGCCGCCCATGATGCAGTAGCCCTGGACCTGGGCGATGGTCGGCTTGGGCAGGTCGCGCCAGCGCATCGTGTTCTCGAAGAAGCGCTCCCACAGCCGGCGGTACTCGCCCTTGAAGCCGGGCTCCAGCGGCGTCTTCCTCTGGTCTTCCAACTCCTGCGGGCTGCCGAGATCGTGGCCGGCGGAGAAATGCTTGCCGGCACCTGCCAGGATGACGACTCGCACCGCTTCGTCGTCGATGGCGCGCAGGAAGGCATCGTCGAGCTCCTCCAGCAGGATGCGGCTCTGGGCGTTCAGCACCTCCGGCCGGTTGGTGGTGATCTTCAGCACCGGCCCGGTGCGCTCGGTGAGGAGAGAGGTGTAGGTCATGCGGCAACTCGCAGGTCGGAGGAAAGGCCGGCGCCCATGAGGTCGACGAAATTGTCGCAATAGAAGCGCTGCCTCAGTCGGTCGTCGATGCCGGCCGCATCCATCGACGCCTCGAAGCGCTTGATCGGATTGCGGCCGCCCTCGACGTGCGGATAGTCGGAGGAGAACAGGCAGACCTCGGCGCCGGAGTTGGCGATGATCCAGCCGGCATCCTCGTGCGGGTAGGGCGTGACGCGGACCTGACGGCACACGAACTCGCTGGGCTTGAGCGACATCTTCTGCAGCCGCTCCTCGTTCTTGTAGAAGGCGTTGTGCGCCGAATCCATGTTGCGCATCCAGCCCGGCACCCACGAGGCGCCTTGCTCGATGACTCCGAACCTGAGGTCGGGGAAGCGGTCGAGGACGCGATCGACGATCAGGGCGGTCAGCGCCTTCATCGGCGGGTAGGCGATCGCCATGTAGTCGATCGAGCGGAAGTTGTCGTCGCCGCCATGGAAGTCCGGCACCGGCGGCAGGCCGTTCTCGAAGTAGGCATCCTCGAGAAGCTTTCCACCGCCGCCGACATGGAACACGATCGGCAGGCCGGCCTCCTGGGCCGCCGCCCACAGCGGATCGAAGCCGATGTGGCTCGGCGAATGGCCGTCCGGGCAGCGCGACGGGATCAGCAGCGCCTTGGCGCCGAGCTCGATCGTCTCGCGCGCTGCCAGGGCCGTGCGCTCGAAGTCGATCAGGGGCACGTACCCGGTGGGCAGCAGGCGGCGATCGACCGAGCAGAACTCGACCATGTGACGCGTGTGCGCGCGCGCCACAGCGTAGGCGAGGTCGACGTCGCGGCCGCCTTCCAGAACCGACGAGTAGTTGAGCAGCGCCGTGGTGAACATGAGCTGGCTGGCGAAGCCCAGGAGGTCGATCGACCGCGGCCGGTCCGGCGCCGTATAGGCTCCAAGCGCATCCCAGTTCTTGCGCAGCATGATCTGGGTTTCGTCGATGTCGCTGGCGACGCCGCTCTCCCGATGCTCGTCGCGGAGATGTCCATGGAACCCCTCGCGACGCGGGAACAGCACGGCATCGGTGACGCTGGCGCGGTACCGCGATTCGAGATGACGCTCGAGGAAGCCCGGCACTTCCATGATGTGCGCGTCGGCGTCGTGAATGACGCGGCCGCTGGCGTAGGGCATTGTCCCTCCGGTCCTTTCGTCGTTTGCACGAGCCTAGCATGACAGCCGATGTTTCGTACGCCGTGAGCAGTCTCCTGCAGGCGCGCCGGTCCGGCACGCAAATCGCGCCACCCTTCGTGCTGCCTGATCGCTCTGCGGTCTACGCCATCCAGGACGGCGTCGCCGCGGCCACTGGTCCGGTCGCCGGCTGGAAGGTCGGGGCGCGCACCCCCGTCGCAGAACCCAACCCGGCGCCGCTGCTGGCAGGCGCACTGGTGCCGTCGCCGGCGTGCTTCGACGGCAAGGCGATGCACATGATCGGCGTCGAGATCGAGATCTCGTTCCACCTTGAGAGGGATATCGCGCCGCGCGCCGCGCCGGTCGGCCGCGACGAAGCGCTGGCCGCCGTGGGAAGCGCTTTCGTCGGCATGGAGGTCGTCGACACCCGGCTCGCCAACTTTCAAGAGGCCGATCCGGAATGGCTGCTGGCCGACAACCAGATGAACCACGCACTGGTCGTCGGCGATGCGATCGCCGACTGGCGCGGCCTCGATTGGCCCGACCTCCAGGTGACGCTGGTCATCGACGGCAGCGTGTGGGTCGAGCAGAAGGGCGGGCTCGGAGCCGTCGACCCGGTGCGGCCGCTCGCCTGGATGATCGATCACGCGGTCCGCCGGCGCGGCGGCATTCGCGCCGGCCAGGCGATCACGACAGGATCATGGACCGGCCTGCGCTACTTCCCGCCCGGCACCCGCGCGCGGGGGGAGTTCGTCGGACTGGGCGCCGTGGAAGCAACGTTCTGATATTCGCTGGGAGCGAGCGCCACAGGAGTAGCGCGCTCTCAGGGATGAATCCTAGAACGCCCCGGTGAACTCGAACTCGATCGAGTTCTTGACGTTGTCGATCTTCCACCATTCGAGGCGGCGCAGGAAGCTCTGCCCGAGCAGCGGGCGGCTGCGCGGGGCGCTGAGGGCGGCCAGCACGTTCTCCATCGAGCGGTTGCCGATCTTGAGGTTGCGCAGGCGGAAGATGCGCTGGTTCACGCCACTGCCGTCGGCCAGGATGAAGCGTCGCTGGCCGAGGAAATCGGCCTCCGTCAGCGTGCCGGCCTGCTTCATCTGCTCGGCGATATCCTCGGGGATCTGCACGTTGGTCGCGCCCGAGTCGACGATGAAATAGACGTTGGTCGAGCCGTTGACCGTGGCCGGCAGCAGGAACACCCCGCCCATGCGCTGGAACTGCGCGGTGGTGCGGGATGCCGCCTGGAGCGCGGCGGCGTCGGGACCGCACGGCGCCCATCCGGCGTTGGCGGTGCTCTCCGACGGTCGGTGACAATAGCGCTGGAGCGTCAGGAGCTTCGAGAACACGTCACGCTGCTCGCAGGCGCCGATGGCGGCAATGGCGGCAGTCTGCGGGCTGCGACAGGTGGCGTCGGTCGCCTGCCATTGCGCAATCAGCTGCTGGGCATCGCCGCCGCCGTCCATCTGCTGGCTGCTCGCGAAACCCGCCAGCAGCGACAGCACGGTGACGATCGCGGCCATCGGCGCGAGGATCCTCATGCTGACCGAGACCGGCCCTTGCCGAGTGTCGCTTCGGACGCTCGTCCGCTAGTAGTACCAGCCGTAGGGCCAGCCGCCCCAGGGACCCCAATCCCAGTCGTTCATCTCCATGGTCTGGGCGGCCATCAGCTGCTCGTCGGCAACCTGCTTGTCGAACATGTTCTTGCGAAAGGTGCCGTAAGCGGCTTGGTCGCCGACATAGACGCACACGCAAACCGTCGGATCGGCGTAGACATAGAACACCTGACCGTTTCGGATCTGACGCGAGAACTTGTACGGCGGCAGCTGCTTGAACGATGCCGCGCGTTGCGGCGTGTTCGCCGGGACGAACTTGAAGCCGGCGGCGGCCAGCATGTCCTCCTTGTTGGCGACTCTTTGCTGCTTGGTCTCGCAGGCGGTCAGGCCCAGGCCAAGGGCCAACGCAGTGGCCACGGTCACGACACGATACATCCGATTCCTCCTCAGCTGGCCGCTCAGGTACCCGTCCATCTCGGCGCCCGTTTGCCCAGGAAAGCCGTCCTGCCGTCGCGGAAATCGGCGCTACCGTAAGCCAACCGGATCAGATCGTCGATATTGTCTTCCGCCATCCGTGCCTGAAGACGGCGCAGCGCCTCCTTGGTGACCTGCATGGTGAGCGGCGCGTGGCCGGCCAGGGTGGCGGCAAGCTCGCCGGCGCGCGCATGCAGGGCAGCGACATCCGGCAGGATCTCGCTCACGAGCCCGGCCTGCTGGGCTGCCGGCGCGTCGAACAGCCTGGCCAGCAGGATCATCTCCTTGACCCGCTGCGGGCCGATCAGGGCCGCCAGACGGGCGTAGTTGGCGAGAGACAGGCAGTTGCCGAGGGTGCGGGCGATCGGGAAGCCGAACTGCGCGCTGGCGGTGGCGATCCGGAAATCGCAGACCGCCGCGATGGCCGCGCCGCCGCCGGTGCAGAAGCCGGCAACAGCGGCGACCGTCGGCACGGCGCATCGCTCAATGACATCGAGGGTGCTGTCCATCTTGCGCTCGTAGGCGATGCCGTCCTCGCCGTCCCGGAAATCGAGGAACTGGGCGATGTCGGTGCCGGCGGCGAATGCCTTGTCTCCAGCGCCCGTGATCACGAGAGCCTTGACCTCCTTCGTCCGGCCAACGCGGCTGCAGATGGCGGCCACCCCTTCGTACATGGCGAAGGTGAGGGCATTGCGCTGGGCCGGCCGGTTGAAGGTGATCCAGCCGGCCTCGCCGCGGATCTCGTAGAGGAGCTCTTCGGTCATGGGGCCTTTCCTGGAATGAGTGGGCCTAGAACGCCGGCGGCCGGCCGGCGAGCGCCTCGACCAGCCGGGCGGGCGCGATGGCGGACAGCGGCGTCGCCTGACCGATCGCCGGCGCGAGCTCGACGCCCAGCACCGGCTCGAAGCGGGCCGAGCCGGGCTCGAAGGCGTAGAGCTGGCCCTCGGTCAGGTTGAACCACCAAGCGTGCAGCACCAGCTTGCCCGCGGCCACGCGCTCGGCGAGCCAGGGAAAGCCCATCAGGTTGCGGATGCTGTTGACGACGGCCGCCTGCTCGACCGCCCGCAGGACCTGCTCGCGCGGCTGGCCGTCGAGCGCCTGGACGACCTCGTCGCGCACCTCGCGGGCGATGCTGGTCCAGGTGGAGAGATAGTCGAACTTGGAGAGGACCCCGCCGCTGCCGTCGACCAGGGCGGCGATGCCGCCGCAGAGCGCATGGCCAAGCACGACGACATGCTCGACCTCGAGGCCCCGCACGGCGAACTCGATGGCCGCCGACGTGCCGTGGTGGCGCTGGTCGGGCGGCAGCTGGGCCGGCGGGACCAGGGCCGCGACATTGCGCACCGTGAAGATGTCGCCCGGCCTGGTCTGCGTCAGGATGCCGGGATCCACCCGCGCATCGGCGCAGCCGATGATGAGGATCTTCGGCGACTGGCCTTCGCTCGCCAGCCGCTGGAACAGATCGAGATGGTCGCGATAGTAGCCCAGCCGGAAGTCGGCGAAGCCCTGAAGCAGTCTGGTGAGCGCCATGGGAGGATGTAGCGACGTGCCACCCTCCCCGTCCAGATGCCGGGCTAGCCGGCGAGCGACTCTATTGCCGCATCGACGCCGCCCGCCACGAACGGGATGCCGCTCGTCTTCATGGCGAGCTCGGTGGTGGCGAGGCAGCCCAGCAGCATCGGCTCGTTGAGATCGCCCATGTGGCCGATGCGGAACACCTTGCCCATCAGCGGGCCGAGGCCGCCGCCCAGCGACAGGTTGTAGCGATCGATCGCCACCTTGCGCAGCGGATCGGAGCTGGTGCCCTCGGGCATCACCACGGCGGTTACCGAGTTGGAAAGCCGGTCGGGCGTCTGGCAGTAGAGCTGCGGGCCCTTGCCGTCGCTGCCCCATCGGCGCACGGCGGCCCGCGTCGCCTCGGCCAGGCGGGCATGGCGCTGGAACACCCCGTCGAGCCCTTCTTCCTCCAGCATCCTGAGCGACTCCTGCAGGCCGAAAAACATGTGCACAGGCGCCGTGCCCATGAATTTCTGCGGCGAGCGGCCGTTCATCAGCTCCCAGTTCCAGTAGTGGCGCGGCGCCTTGTTCCTGCGCGAAGCGTCGAGCGCCTTGTTGCTGACCCCGGTCAGCGCCATGCCGGTCGGCAGCATGAGGCCCTTCTGGCTGCCGCCCACCGTGACGTCGACGCCCCAGGCGTCCATGCGGTAGTCGATCGAGGCCAGCGAGGAGATCGTGTCCGAGAGCAGCAGGGCAGGGTGACGCGCCTGGTCGAGGGCGCGGCGGATTTCCGCCACCGGCAGCACCATGCCCGTGGCCGTCTCGTTGTGGACGGTGAGCACCGCCTTGATCTCGTGCGCCTTGTCCGCGGCAATGCGCTCGGCGAGCCTGGCGATGTCGGCGCCCTTGCGCCACTCGGCGGCGAAGGTCTCGACGACGATGCCGAGATTGACCGCCATCTCCTCCCAGCTCTGGGAGAAATAGCCGGTTTCGACGATCAGCACCTTGTCGCCGGCCGAGAACAGGTTGGCGAGAGCGGCTTCCCAAGCGCCGTGGCCGCTCGAATTGTAGAAGTAGAGGGTCTGGTCGGTCTTGAGCACCCGCTTCACGCCGGCATGGCAGGCATGCTGGATGGCCACGAACTCGTCCGACATGAAATCGATCACCGGACGGTCCATCGCCCGCAATACGCGGTCCGGGATGTTGGTCGGGCCGGGATTGTTGAAGAACTGGCGTCCGCGGGGCTTGGCGTTCACGAAATGCTCCGGTTTGCGAAGGGCCGGAACATAGTCTCCTGCCTCTTGGCGAGGCAAGCGAGGCTTGCGATGCTCCGGCATTAGCTGGGTGAGGCCAAATGACCGCAGACAAGACCGATTCCACCGGAACCAACTCCGCCATCGTGGCCGACTATCGCGCCCGGACCGGCGGCTCGGGCGCGCTGTTCGAGCGTGCCCGCAAGGTGCTGCCGAGCGGCATCACGCACGACGCCCGCTATCTCGACCCCTATTCCATTCACGTCTCCCGAGCCGCCGGCCCGCGCAAGTGGGATGTCGACGGCAACGAGTATGTCGACTACTTCGGCGGCCACGGCGCCATGCTGCTGGGCCATTCCCACCCCGCCGTCATCGAGGCGGTTAAGCGCCAGGTCGAGCTCGGCACGCATTACGGCTCGAGCCACGAGCTCGAGGTGCGGTGGGCCGAGCTGGTTTGCGAGCTTATCCCGTCGGCCGAGAAGGTGCGGTTCACGGCATCCGGCACGGAAGCCTCCCACATGGCGATCCGTTTGGCGCGTGCGCATACCGGCAAGGACAAGATCGTGCGCTTCGTCGGCCATTTCCACGGCTGGCATGATGCGGTTGCCGGCGGTGCCACGTCGCACTACGACGGCTCCGCCCCGCCCGGCGTTGCCCAAGGCGTCACCGACCTGTCGATCCTGATGCCGACCGACGATGTCGGCGCCGTGGTGCGCCTGCTCGAGAGCCGCGACGACATCGCCGTCGTGATGTTCGAGCCGTCCGGCGCCTCGTGGGGCCAGGTGCCGCTGCCGCCGGGCTTCGTGCAGGCGATCCGCGATGTCACGGCGAAGTGCGGCATCGTCATGCTGATGGACGAGGTCATCACCGGCTTCCGCTGGTCGTCGGGCGGCGCCCAGAAGGCGCTCGGCGTCACGCCCGACCTCTGCATCCTGGCCAAGATCGTGGCCGGTGGCCTGCCGGGCGGCGCGGTCGCCGGCAAGCGCGAGATCCTCGACCAGATCGACTTTGCCGCCTCGGCAGCCAGGAAGCGGGACAAGATCGCTCATCCGGGCACCTACAACGCTAATCCCTTGTCGGCCGCCGCCGCGGTGACGGCGCTGTCGCTGGTGCGCGACGAGGATCTCGCCGAGAAGGCCAACCGCACCGCCGCCGAGCTGCGGGCTGCGCTGCGCGAGGTGCTGGTCCAGGAGAGCGTGCCGTGGGGCATCTACGGCCAGTCCTCGACCTTTCTGATCTATCCCAACCCGACCGGCGAGAAGGTCGATGCGGCGACCTTCGATCCGCTGAAGCTGGGCTTTGCCAAGCTCAAGGGCGCGCGCTCGGGCCCGCTCACCGGCAAGATCCGCATGGGGATGATGAGCCACGGCGTCGACATCATGGGCGCCCCCGGCGGCTTCGTCTCGGCCACCCATGGCGGCGCGGAGATCGAGAGGACGGTCCATGCGCTGCGCCAGACGGTGCAAGCGCTCAAGGCCGAACGCGAGGTCAAAGCGGCGTAGATCATCGTCTTCCGGACCGCGAGCGTCCCGCTCGCTCGGGCTCCTGAGTGAGCGGGACGCGGTCCGGAAGAGCATGATTGGTGATCGGGCCCTGGTTGCCGCATCACACCACGGCCAGTTCTGGCCGCTGTTCGGCAACGACGACGGGCCCAGCCTCACAAGGGCATTGCAAGTCTCGATATCGAAGCGTCTGGAAGGGCGCCCCGCCGTCGTCGCGCTGCGTTGCTCATGCGGCGGGCCGCCGTCTATGCTCCGGCGGCAAACCGAGAGGAGACGACAGCATGGCTTTCTACGAGCTTCGCCAGTACTTCGTGCGGCCTGGCAAGATGAACGAGTGGGTGAAGATCATGGAAGAGGAGATCATCCCATTCCAGGTCTCCAAGGGCATGGTGATCTGCGGCAGCTTCCGCGGCGAGACGGACGACTCCGCCTATATCTGGATCCGTCGCTTCAACAGCGAGGCCGAGCGCGAGGCGCAGTACAAAGCGGTGTACGACACGGACCACTGGAAGACCAAGATTGCCCCGCGCGTGCCGGACTGCCTGGACCGGGAGAAGATGCACATCCAGCGCATCGTGCCGACGTCGCGGTCGACGATGCAGTAGCTTCCTACACCACGTCTGCCGGCGCGAGCCGGCAGGGATGGGCGGGATCGCCCGACTCGACCTGAAGCGTCGCGTGCTGGATGCCGAATTTCTTCTCGAGCTCGTTGCCGACACGCGCCAGCAGGGCGTCGTCGACGGCAGCTTCGGGTCGCACGAGATGGGCGGTGAGCGCGGTCTCGGTCGTGCTCATCGGCCAGATGTGCAGATCGTGCACGTCGACCACGCCGGGCAGGCCCCCGAGGTAGCGCTTCACCGCCTCGGGATCGATGCCGGGCGGCGTCATGTCGAAGGCGAGGTTGAACGAGTCGCGGCCGAGCCCCCAGGCGCTGTAGAGGATGGCGAGCGAGATGCCGATGCCGGTCGCCGGGTCGACCCACAGCCAGCCCGTCGCCTGCGCGATCAGCGCCGAGATCACGACGCCGAGCGACACCGCCGCGTCGCCCGCCAGATGCAGGAAGGCGCCGCGGATGTTGATGTCGCTCTCGCGGCCGCGCATGAACATCAGCGCGGTCACGCCATTGATGACGATGCCGAGCGTCGCCACCCAGATCACGGTGTTGCTGGCGACCGGCTCGGGGAAGCGGAAGCGCTGGACCGATTCGACCAGGATGCCGCCGACCGCGATCATCAGCAGGGTTGCGTTGGCGACCGCGGCGAGGATCGAGGCGCGCCGGAAGCCGTAGGTACGGCGCGCCGTCGGCCGGCGCTGGGCAAGCCATGCGCCGCCCCAGGCGAGCACCAGGCCCGCGACGTCGGACAGGTTGTGCGCGGCGTCGGCCACCAGGGCGAGCGAGTTGACCAGGAAGCCAAAGGTCGCCTCGGCGACGACGAAGACGAGGTTCAGCCCGATGCCGATGGCGAAGGCGGCGTTGTAGTTGGCCGGGCCATGGCTGTGCCCGTGGCCGTGCCCATGCGCATGGCCGTGCGCATGACCATCGCCGTGGCCGTGGCCGTGGTCGTCGTGCTCGTGCTGGCGGTCGGGCACTGTGCTAGGCGCGAGCGCCCTTGCCGATATGGGCGATCGCCTCGATCTCGACCAGGATTTCCGGCGAGGCCAACGCCCGCACCTCGACGAGGGTCGAGGTCGGGAAGTTGCCGGTGAAGAACTCGCGCCGGGCTGCCCACACCTTGACGTTGTTCCTGATGTCGACGACGTAGACGATGATCTTGACGACGTCGGCCATCGTGCCGCCGGCCGCCTCGATCAGCCCTTTGATCTTGCCGAAGATCACCTTGGCCTGCTCGTACTCGTCCATGCCGGCCAGCGCCTTGACGTCGTCGCCGCGCGCCACCATGCCCGAGACATAGGCGATGCCGTCGACCAGCAGGCAGTTCGACCAGCGCTCGGGCGGCGGCTCGGGAGCGGCGGAAGACGTCACGCGTTTGATGGTCATGGATCCTCCTGTCAGTCGGGCTTGGCGCCGGAAGCTTTCACGACCGGCGTCCACTTGTCGATCTCGGCCTGGACGAAGCGGCTGAACTCGGCGGGGGTCATGGTGCTGCCTTCCGCGCCGATCTCCTCCCAGCGCTTCACGACGGCGGGTTCCTTCAGCACGGCCTGCATCTCGCTCGCCAGGCGATCGACGATCGGCTGGGGCGTCCTGGCCGGCACGGAGATGCCGAACCACGAATAGGAGATCAGGTCGGGAAAGCCCTGCTCCTTCATCGTCGGCACATCGGGGAAGGCAGGGCTGCGTTGCTCGCTGCTGACCGCCAGCGCCCGCACCTTGCCGGCCTTGATGTGCGGTGCCGCCGACGGCAGCGAATCGAACATCGACGGCACGTTTCCGGCGATCGCGTCGATCATGGCCGGTCCGGCACCGCGGTAGGCCACATGGACCAGCGCCGCGCCGATCACCTGCTCGAGCCGCGCGCCGAGCAGGTGGTTGCTCGAGCCGGCGCCCGAGGTCGCGAAGGCTAGCTTGCCGGGATTCGCCTTGGCGTAGTCGACGTACTCCTGGAAGGTCCTGGCCGAGAAGCCCGGGTTGACCACCAGCACGCTCGGATTGCGCGACGCGAGCGAGACGTGGATGAAGTCGCCCATCGGGTCGAAATCGCCGCCGCCGTAGAGGGTCGGCGAGATCGACAGGCCGGAGATCACCGACATCAGCAGCGTGTAGCCGTCGGGCGCCGCCTTCGCGACCAGCGCGGTGCCTACCATGGCGCCCTTGCCGGGCTTGTTGTCGACGATGATGTTCTGCCCCAGCCGCTGGCCGAGATGCTCGGCGATCATACGGGCGATCACGTCGGTGGTGCCGCCCGGTGCGTAGGGCACGACGAGCTTGATCGGCTTGGTGGGCCATGCTTGGGCGCGGGCCGGCAGGGCAGCGACGAAGGAAGCGGCGATGACGCTACGGCGGTACAGCATGGGCCGAGTATACTCGGCCGATGCACGATCCCAAGACGCTGTTCGAAGCCCTGTTCGCGCCGCGGCGCATCGCCCTGGTGGGCGCGTCGGCCGACGTGACCAAGACCACGGCGCGGCCACAGCGCTTCCTGCGCAAGCACGGGTTCGCCGGCGATATCCTGCCGATCAATCCGTCGCGCCGCGAGATCCTGGGCGAAACCGCCTATGCCAGCCTGGACGCCGTCCCTGGCGACATCGATCACGCCTATATCCTGCTCAATGGGCGCGGTGCCGTCGACGCGCTGGCCGCGTGCGGCAGGCGCGGCGTGACGGTGGCCTCGATCCTGGCCGGCGGCTTTGCCGATGCTGGCGCGGCGGGCGCCTCGATGCAGGACGATTTGGTGCGCATCGTGCGCGACACCGGCGTCCGCCTGGTTGGGCCCAACAGCATCGGCACGGTCAGCACCGACCCGCCGGTCGCGCTGACGGCCAATGCGGCCTTCGCGGTCGAGCAACTGCGCAAGGGACGCTGGGCCGTGGTCAGCCAGAGCGGCAGCCTGATCGGCGCCCTGCTGTCGCGGGCCGACGCGCGCGGCATCGGCTTCTCGCGGCTGATCTCGGTCGGCAACGAGGTCGATCTCGCGGTCGGCGAGATCGCCGACCTGCTGGTCGACGACCCGGCGAGCGACGCCATCCTGCTGTTCATGGAGACGCTGCGTGACGGCGATCGGCTCGCGCGCGCGGCGCGGCGCGCCCATGCCGCCGGCAAGCCGATGATCGCCTACAAGCTCGGCCGCTCCGAGATCGGCCAGGAGCTGGCCAAGTCGCACACCGGCGCGATCGCCGGCTCCGACGCCACGTTCGACGCCTTCTGCCATCGCCACGGCATCGCCCGCGTGTCGACGTTCGAATCGCTGGTCGACGTGCCGGCGCTGCTGGTCGATCGGCCCAAGGCGCGTGAACAGGGCGCGGGGGGCCGCGAGGCAAGCGGCCGGCGCGTCGCCGTCGCCACCACGACGGGCGGGGGCGCCGCCATGGTGGTCGACAACATGGCGGTGGCCGGCCTCGACATCGTGGGGCCGCCGCAGACGCTGGTCGATTGGCTGAAGCCGCTCGGCATCGCCGCCGGCGAGGGCAGGCTGGTCGATCTCACCCTGGCCGGCGCCAAGCCCGAGATCGTGGCCGGCACCATCGAGCGTCTGCTGGCGCACGACGGCAACGATGCGGTGATCTTCGTCGTCGGCTCCTCCGCCCAGTTCAATCCCGAGCTTGCCGTCGAGCCGCTGCTGGCGTTCGCGCGGTCGGCCAAGCCGTTCGCCGTGTCGCTCACGCCGTCGGCGGAGAGATCGGTGGCGCTGCTGACCGCGGCCGGCGTGCCGGTGTTCCGCCAACCCGAGTCCTGCGCCGAGGCGATGGCCGTCTGCCTGCTGCGGCCAACGCCGCAGCCGGTTCGTGAATTGCCCGAGCCGTCCTCGGCCGCGCGCGATGCCCTCGCGGACGGTCGACGGGCGGGCTTCGACGAGCGGCGGGCCGCGGCGCTGTTCGGGGCGCTGGGCGTGCCGATGGCCAAGGCGATTTCTGTCCCCGATGCCCGGCGGGTCGCCGCCGCCGTCGACGAGATCGGTGGCCCGGTAGCGTTGAAGATCCTGTCGGCCGACATCGCCCACAAGACCGAGGCGGGCGGCGTTGCGCTGGGTTTGCCCGATGGCCAGCATGCCGCCGTCGCCGCGCGCGACATGGAGAAGCGCGTGCGCGCGCACAGCCCCGAAGCGCGGCTGGAGGGCTTCCTGGTGCAAAAGATGGAGCGCGGCTTTGCCGAGGTGATCGTGGGATTCCGGCGCGATCCGCTGGTCGGGCCGACCGTAACCGTCGGTCTGGGTGGCGTGCTTGCCGAGCTTTACAAGGACGCCGCAACGCGCCTCGCCCCGGTCGACGAAGCCGAGGCTCGGCAGATGATCGAGGCGGTGAAGGGCCTCGCCATCCTGCGCGGCTATCGCAACCTGCCGCGCGGCGATGTCTCAGCGCTGGCGCGGGCCGTCGCCGCCTTCTCGACGCTGGCGCACGAGGCATTCGCCGATGTGTCCGACGCGGAGATCAATCCGCTCTTGGTCAAGCGCGACGGCGAGGGCGTCGTTGCGGTGGATGGCCTTGTAGTGCTGCGAGCCTCGTAGCCGGGGAGTGCCACGTCTCGTTCTCCTCGTCCCCAGCTTCGCCGGGAAGGTGTCGGCGTAATCGCCGACGGAGGGGTCAGGAGCATCGAGACTGAGGCTTCTGACCCCTCCGCCCTCGATTACGGGGACACCTCCCCAGCCTTGCTGGGGACGAGATGAGAGAAGCGCCTCGTCGGCAGCGCTACGCCAGCCGAGTCTCTGCCGCCTCGAACAGCTGGCGGAAATCGTCGAGCACGAAGTACGCGTTCTGGAGCTTGTCGATCTCGTAGGGCCGGCGCATCACGGTGCCGGCTTCGAATGGCAGACGCTCGACGGTGGCATCCTCGATCGCGTGCCCGACCTCGGCGGCCGACGACAGGATGCCGGCGCCGTAGGCCTTGAGGCCGTCGGCGGTGCGGATCAGGCCGAACTCGACCGTGTACCAGTAGAGCCGAGCCAGCAGGTCGATCGAGGTGCCGGCCTCGACGCCGCGCCTGCCGTAGAGCTGCATGTAGTCGGCGAACACCGGATTGCTGAGCAGCGGCACGTGACCGAAGAAATCGTGGAACAGGTCGGGCTCGACGAGATAGTCGAGTTCGGCGCGCGTGCGGATCCAGATCGTCACCGGAAAGCGACGATGCGCCAGATGGTCGTAGAACACGGCGTCCGGAACCAGCCCGGGGACGCCGACGACGCGCCAGCCGGTCACCGGCTCGAGCCTGGCATTGACCGCGTCGAAATCGGGAATCGTATCGCCGATGCCGAGCGTCTCCAGCCCGTCGAGGAACTCGCCGCAGGCATGGCGCCTTGCCAGCGCCGTCTGGCGCTCGACCAGCAGGCGCCAGACCGCCTGGTCCTCGCCGCTGTAGCGGTCGACCTGCTGGGCCACGGTCCAGTCGGAGGACATTGCCGCGTAGTCGCCGCGCAGGGCTTCGAAGGGGTGCGTGTTCATGACAACCATATAGGTCCGGCAGATGGAGGGAATCCCCGCGAAGATGGTCTTCTTTCTTGAAGTAATTAGTGATATTCACTACGAAAAGTCCGCTAGTGGGTGAAAAATGCCATGATCGAGCTCGATGGCATCGACAGACGCATTGTCGCGGCCTTGCAGGCCGAGGGGCGTCTGCCGATCGTCGACCTTGCCGACAAGGTCGGTCTTTCCCCGACGCCCTGCCAGCGGCGGGTCAAGCGGCTGGAGGAGGCCGGCGTCATCACGCGGTACGCCGCGCTGATCTCGCCGGGTGCGCTCGGCCTCGGCCTTCAGGCGCTGGTCCAGGTGACTCTCGACGATCATTCGGAGAAGACCGTCGAGGCGTTCGAGGTGGCGATCCGGGCGCGCGCGGAAGTGGTGGCATGCTATGCGGTGACCGGCGACATGGATTTCCTGCTGATCGTGCAGACGCCCGATCTCGCGGCATTCAGCGACTTCGCCCTCAAGGCCCTGCTACGCATGCCGGGCGTTCGCGGCACGCGCTCGTCCTTCATCATGCAGGCGGTGAAAAGCGATCTCGCCTGGGCGCCGGCTGTCACCCCGCCCTGACTGTCGAGACCTGACGCTTCCCCTTGCGAAGATCATCCATCCTCCAGCACCGAGCGATAGAGCGGCCGGTCGATGTTGCCGCCGCTCAGGACCAGCGCCACGCGCTTGCCCTTCATGCGATTGCGCTCCTGCACCAGGGCGGCCAGCGCCGCCGCGCCGGCACCTTCCGTGAGCTGGTGGGTATCCTCGTAGTAGGCGCGCATCGCTGCCATGACCTCGGCGTCGCTCACCTGCACGATGCGGTCGGCGCCCTTCAGGATCACCGCCAGCGCCTCCTCGTGCGGGCCGCGGACGGCCATGCCGTCGGCCATGGTGTCGGCGCTGTTGGTCGGCACCACCTTGCCGGCGGCGAACGACAGGGCATAGGCCGGCGCCTCGGTCGAGACCACGCCGACCACCCTGGTCGTTGGGCTGAGCGCGTCGCGCACCGCGATGGTGCCGCAGATGCCCGAGCCGAGGCCGATCGGCACGTAGACCGTGTCGAACGGCGGCGCGGCGCGGAACAGCTCGTGGGCGTAGGTCGCAACGCCGCAGACCAGGTCGCGATGGAACGACGGCACCATGTCGAGGCCGCGCTCGGCGGCGAGCCGCTGGGCGACGTCGCGCGCGGCGTCGAAATCGTGGCCGGCCTCGACCAGCTCGGCGCCGAAGGCACGCATGGCGGCGTTCTTCTCCAGCGAGTTGCCGAGCGGCACGACGATGGTTGCCGGAACGCCGACCCGGGCCGCCGCGAGCGCGATGCTCTGGCCGTGATTGCCGCGCGTGGCGCTGACCACGCCTTTCGATCCCGGCCGGTCGCGCCGCAGCCGCTCCATGTAGACCAGCCCGCCGCGCACCTTGAAGGCGCCGATCGGGGTGTGGTTCTCGTGCTTGACCCAGGTCTCGCAGCCGGTGCGGCGTGCCAGCAGCGGCCAGGCATATTGCGCGGTGGGCGGCATGGCGGCGTAGACGATGGCGGCGGCGCGCTCGATTTCCGGGAGAGACAACATCGCGCCACTTTGGGCTAGGATGTGCCGAGTTCCAACTGGAGTTCCCGATGCCTGTCCTGCCGCGTTCCCTCGAGATCCAGGGCGAGATCGCCGCCATTCGCCGCGACATCCACGCCCATCCCGAGCTCGCCTTCGAGGAAACGAGGACCTCAGACGTCGTCGCCGCCAAGCTGCAGGAATGGGGTCTCGAGGTGACGCGCGGCCTGGGCCGGACCGGGCTGGTCGGAACCCTGCGAAAGGGCAACTCGCCCAAGGCAATCGGCCTGCGCGCCGACATGGATTGCCTGCCGATGGACGAGACCAACACCTTCGAGCACCGCTCGCAGAATCCCGGCCGCATGCACGCCTGCGGCCACGACGGTCACACGGCGATGCTGCTCGGCGCCGCCAAGGTGCTGAGCGAGACGCGCGACTTCGAGGGCGCCGTTCACTTCATCTTCCAGCCGGCCGAGGAAGGCGGCGGCGGGGCGCGCGAGATGATCGCCGACGGGCTGTTCGAGAAGTTCCCGTGTGACGCCGTGTTCGCCATCCACAACAAGCCCGGCATTCCGCTCGGGCACATCGTCACCAGGCCGGGGCCGCTGCTTGCGGCCGCCGATCGCTGGGACATCCGCATCACCGGCAAGGGCGGCCATGCCGCCCATCCCCATTTGACGGCCGATCCGATGGTAGTCGGCGCCAGCATCGTGCTCGCCCTGCAGACGATCGTCAGCCGCAACATCGACCCGATCGACTCGACCGTGGTCACGGTCGGCTTCTTCAAGGCCGGCTCGGCCTACAACGTGATCCCGGGCGAGGTTCATATCGGCGGCACGACACGGACGACGTCGCCGGAGAACCGCGCGCTGGTGCAGCGCCGCATCGAGGAGATCTGCCGGGGCAACGAGCAGATGTATGGCGTCAGGATCGAGATCGAGCACAAGCCGGGCTATCCGCCGACCATCAACGATGCCGAGCAGGCGCGCTTCGCAATCGACGTCGCTGCCGGCGTGTGCGGCGAGCACGCGGTGTCCGGCAACAGCCGCCCGAGCATGGGCGCCGAGGACTTTTCCTACATGCTGGAGCGCGTGCCCGGCGCCATGGTGTGGCTCGGCAACGGCGGCGGGCCGGACGCGGTCAGCCTGCACAACGCGCGCTACGACTTCAACGACCTCGCCATCCCGTTCGGCGTCAGCTTCTTCGTGCGCACCGTGGAACGCTACCTGGGCGAGCCGGCGGCGTGATGGTCGCTCACTTCGAGTTCATGCTCCTCTCCACCGATTGGGGGAGAGGTTGGGTGAGGGGGTTGCAGGTGTCGCCGCAACAGTGGAAGCCCCCTCACCTAGCCTCTCCCCCTAGCAGGGGAGAGGAACATGATTTGATTGGCGATCGTCGCTGATGGAATTCTTCCGCGTTTACCGCCGGGTCATCGGGCTGCTGCGCGCCGAGCGAGGGTTGGCGATCGCGCTGGCGGTCGCCAACATCGCCGTCGCTGCCCTGCAGTTCTACGAGCCGGTGCTGTTCGGCAAGGTCGTCGACCTCCTGAGCACGGCCCGCGACAAGACCGCCGAGCAGCTGTGGGACGAGGCCCGCCAGCTCCTGGTGCTGTGGGCGATCGTCGGGCTGGGCGGCATCGTCGCCAACATCGTGGTCTCGCTGCAGGCCGACCGCATGGCGCACCGCCGTCGGCTCGGCGCCATGGCCACCTTCTTCGAGCATGTGCTGATCCTGCCCTTCGCCTTCCACCATGGCCAGCATTCCGGCCGGCTGCTCAAGGTGATGCTGACCGGCGCAGACCATCTGTTCGGCATCTGGCTGTCGTTCTTCCGCGAGAACCTCGCGACCTTCGTCGCCTTGTTCGTCATGCTGCCGCTCAGCCTGTTCATGAACTGGCGGCTCGGCCTGCTGCTGATCGTGCTGATCCTGTTCTTCGCCGTCGCCAATGCCTGGGTGGTGAGCAAGACCGACCGGATGCAGCACGCCGTCGAGGACTACCACAGCGAGCTGGCGAGCCGCGCCGGCGATGCGCTGGGCAACATCCACCTCATCCAGAGCTTCGTGCGGCTGGCCGCCGAGACCGGCGAGATGCACCGCATCATGCGCGAGACCCTGGCGGCGCAGTTCCCGGTGCTGAACTGGTGGGCGCTGCTCACGGTGCTGACCCGCGCCGCCTCGACCGTCACCGTGATCCTGATCTTCGTGCTCGGCACCTGGCTCTACGTGCGCGGCGAGGCGACGGTCGGCGAGATCGTGAGCTTCATGGGCTTCGCCACTCTGCTGATTAGCCGCATGGACCAGGCGTCGGGCTTCGTCAGCCGCATCTTCTTCCAGATGCCGGCATTGGCCGATTTCTTCCGTGTCATCGATTCCCAGTCGACCGTGCCCGACAACCCGCGCGGCATCGATATCGGCCGCGCCAAGGGCGATGTCGCATTCGAGGACGTCAACTTCTCCTACGACGGCAAGCGGCCGGCCCTGGTGCATTTCTCGCTCGACGTGCCGGCCGGCTCGACGGTGGCGTTCGTCGGCCCGACCGGCGCCGGCAAGAGCACGGCCCTGTCGCTGCTCCATCGCATGTGGGACGCCCAGTCCGGTGTCATCCGGGTCGACGGCACCGACCACCGCGACATCAAGCTCGAATCGCTGCGTCGCAATATCGGGGTGGTGTTCCAGGACAGCACCATGTTCTTCCGCTCGATCGCCGACAACCTGCGAATCGGCAAGCCCGACGCCACCCAGGCCCAACTCGAGGACGCAGCCCGGCTGGCCGAGGCGCACGACTTCATCATGCGCCAGCCGCAGGGCTACGAGACCATGGTGGGGGAGCGCGGCACCACCCTGTCGGGCGGCGAGCGCCAGCGGCTGGCGATCGCCCGGGCGCTGCTCAAGGATCCGCCGATCCTGATCCTCGACGAGGCCACCAGCGCGCTCGATTCGGTGACCGAGGCGCGCATCCAGAAGGCGCTCAAGACGCTGATGCAGGGCCGCACGACCTTCATTATCGCCCATCGCCTGTCGACCATCCGCGACGCCGACCTGGTCGTGGTGCTGGAGCACGGGCGGATCGCCGAGCAGGGCAGCTACCGCGAGCTGATCGCCCGCAACGGCGCCTTCGCCCGCCTCGTGGCCACCCAGCAGGCTGGCATAGAATCTGCCTGATATCCCCTTGGCGGGCGCGGTCGGCCCGCCTAATAGTCGCCGCTCGGGGGACCTTCACGAGGGATGAGAAACATGAGCAGATTCGCCAACTGGCTGGGCACGGCGGCGGCCGCTGCCGTCCTGGCGCTGGGCCTGCCCGCCGCGGCGCAGACGCCGATCAAGTTCACGCTCGACTGGGTGTTCCAGGGGCCGACCTCGCCGTTCCTGGTCGCGCTGGAGAAGGGCTACTACAAGGCCGAGGGGCTCGACGTTACCATGGATCCCGGCCAGGGCTCGGCCGGCGCCGTGCAGCGCGTCGCCACCGGGGCCTACCAGATCGGCTTCGCCGACGTGAACGCGACCATCGAGTACAACGCCAAGAACCCCGGCAAGGAAGTGCTGTGCGTCTTCATGGCGTACGATTTCGCGCCGTTCGGCGTCTACGCCCTGAAGAAGAGCGGCATCAAGGGGCCGAAGGACCTCGAGGGCAAGAAGCTCGGCGCGCCGGTGTTCGATGCGAGCTTCCGCCTGTTCCCGGCCTTCGCCAAGCTGAACGGCATCTCCAAGTGGGAGCACGTCAATCTGACGCCGCAGCTGCGCGAGCAGAGCCTGGTGCAGGGCACGGTCGACTTCATCTCGGGCCACTACTTCTCGTCGATGCTCGACCTCAAGGCACGCGGCGTGAAGTTCGACGACATCGTCGCCATGCGCTACGTCGATTTCGGCATGGACGTCTACGGCAACGGCATCGTGATCTCGCCCGAGATGGCCAAGGACGAAAAGGCGGTGAAGGGCTTCATCGCCGCCACCATCAAGGGCTGGAAGGACGTGATCGCCGACAACAAGCTCGGCATCGCCGCCGCCAAGAAGCGCGATCCGCTGATCAACGAGGAACTCGAGACCGAGCGCCTGCAGATCTCCCTGCAGACCAACATCCTGACGCCCTACGTGAAGGCCAACGGCATGGGCGATGTCGACCCGGCGCGCTTCGCCCGCTCGGTCAAGCTGGTCTCCGAGGCCTTCGGCCTGCCGGCTGCCCCGGCGCCCGACAAGGTCTTCACCGACAAGTACCTGCCGCCCAAGGCCGACCGGATGGTCGTGAAGTGAGCTTCCTCCGTCCCTCATGTTCCTCTCCCCCGCTAGGGGGAGAGGCTAGGTGAGGGGGGATCGAAGGCCGTGTGCAACCCCCTCACCCAACCTCTCCCCCTAGCGGGGGAGAGGAGCAGAATCTAAATCCGGATGGCTGCCTTCGTCGATCTCAAGGGCGTCAGCCTCACCTATCGCCTGGGCAAGGAGACGACGCTGGCGCTGGCCGACGCGACGCTCGGCATCGACAAGGGGGAGTTCATCGCCGTCGTCGGCCCGTCGGGCTGCGGCAAGTCGACCATCATGAAGCTGGTCACCGGCCTGCTGCCCGCCACGGGCGGCGAGGTGCGCGTGGCGGGCGAGAAGGTGACGGGACCGATCAAGGGCGTCGGCATGGCGTTCCAGAACCCGACGCTGATGCCTTGGCGCACCACCATGGGCAACATCCTGCTACCGCTCGAGGTGGTCGAGCCGCACAAGCGCCGCTTCCGCAGCAATCACGCCGAGTACGTGGAGCGCGCCATGGCGCTCCTGCGCATCGTCGGCCTCGCCGACTTCGCCGACAAGTACCCCTGGCAGCTCTCGGGCGGCATGCAGCAGCGCTCCAACCTGTGCCGCGCGCTGATCCACGAGCCCGGCCTCCTGATGCTCGACGAGCCGTTCGGCGCGCTCGACGCCTTCACGCGCGAGGAGCTGTGGGGCGTCATGCAGGCGCTGTGGCTGGAGAAGAGGTTCACCGGCGTGCTGGTGACTCACGATCTGCGCGAGGCCGTCTACCTGGCCGACACGGTCTATGTCATGAGCCGCCGGCCGGGCCGCATCGTGCTCTCGAAGAAGATCGACATTCCGCGCCCGCGCACGCTCGCCACCACCTTCGAGCCGCACTTCGTCGATCTCGTGCACGAGCTGCGCGATCGCATCCACCAGGAGCACGCGCCGTGACCGATCTGCGGCGCGAGGCGCTGCGCATCGCCATGCCATGGTTGGTCACGATCGGCCTGCTGGTGATCTGGGAGATCGCCTGCATCGTCTTCGCCGTGCCCGAGATCATCCTGCCCCGGCCGAGCAAGATCTTCGTCGTCTTCTACCAGCGTTTCGGCATTCTGATGGCCTACTGCTGGGACACGCTGTGGACCACCGTCGTCGGCTTCCTGCTGGCGATCGCCGGTGGGTTGCTGCTCGGCTTGGCGGTCGGCGCCTCGCCGTTCGTCTATTCCGGCCTTTATCCGCTTCTGATCGCCTTCAACGCCATCCCCAAGGTCGCGCTGGTGCCGATCCTGATGATCTGGGTCGGCGTCGGCTCGCTGCCCGCCGTCATCACCGCCTTCGTCATCAGCTTCTTCCCGATCGTGGTGAACGTCGCCACCGGCCTCGCCACCATCGAGCCCGAGATGCGCGACGTCCTGCGCAGCCTTGGCGCCACCCGTCTCGAGATCCTGACCAAGGTCGGCATCCCACGCGCCATGCCCTACCTGTTCGCCAGCCTGAAGGTGGCGATCACGCTGGCGTTCATCGGCTCGGTGATCTCCGAGACGGTGGGGGGCAACAACGGCATCGGCTTCCTGATGCTGTCGGCCAGCGCCCGCAATGACGCGCCTACGACCTTCGCCGGCCTGTTCGCCATCGCCATCATGGGCGTGCTGATGTACGCCGTGTGCGCCCTGGTGGAGAAGCGCATGACCCGCTGGGCGTTCAGAGGTGAGTTGGTGGGCTGAGCCTTCTTCTCCTCCCCAGCTTCGCTAAGCTTCGCTGGGGAGGCGTCTCGCTAATCCGAGTCAGGCGCGGCTCGCGAAGCGAACGCGCCACAGGAGGGGTCAGAGGCCACAGTCCCGCTGCTCATGACCCCTCCGTCGGCGATTACGCCGACACCTCCCCTCGCTTTTGCGTGGGGAGGAGAAGCCTTGCCTACAGCACCGCCTCGGCCGCAACGCGGAGCGATGCGATCGTGACTCCGCTCAGCAGCAGGGAGCCGACCTCGTCGCGCCTGCTGGCCTCCTTCCAGGCCTGCAGGCGATCCCTGATGCGGTCGGCGCTGCCGACCAGCGAGCATTCGTCGACCAGGGCGTCGGGGACGGCGGCGATGGCCTCGCTGCGGCGGCCGCCGAGATAGGCGTCCTGGATCTTCACCGCCGCGTCGGGGTAGCCGAAGTGCTTGACGAAGTCGTTGTAGAAGTTCTTGGCGCGCGCGCCCATGCCGCCGATGTAGAGCGCCATCTCGGGCTTCAGCGCGTCGCGGCAGGCCTGCAGGTCGTCGCCCATGCAGATGCGGACATAGGGCGCGATGTCGAAGGGCGGGCGATTGCCGCCCGGCGGCCGTCGCGCGATGCCCTGGCGCAGCGGCCTGGTGATCAGGTCGGCCTTCTCGGGCGACATGAAGATCGGCAGCACGCCGTCGGCCACCTCGCCCGCGGTACGCAGCCCGATCGGCGTGATCGAGGCGGCGTAGATCGGCATGTCGGGATCGCCGTGCAGGATGCTCTTCAGCGGCCGGCCGAGCCCAGTCGCATCGGGCCCCGTGTAGGGGATCTGGTAGAGCTCGCCCTGGTGCTGAAGCGGCGCGTCGCGCCGCAGGATCTTGCGCAGGATGTCGATGTACTCGCGGGTCCGCGCCATCGGCTTGCCGAACGGCACGCCGTGCCAGCCCTCGACCACCTGCGGCCCGGAGGCGCCGATGCCCAGCAGCAGCCGGTTGCCCGACAGCGCCTGCAGGGTGAGCGCCGTCATCGCCGTGCAGGCGGGCGTGCGGGCCGACATCTGCATTATGCCGGTGCCGGCGCGGATGCGCGTGGTGCAGGCCAGGATCCAGGCGGTCGGCGTCACCGCGTCGGTGCCGTAGGCCTCGCCGCTCCACACCGAATCGTAGCCCAGCCGCTCGGCCTCGAGCACCTCCTCGAGATGCAGGCTGTTGGGGGCGCCGGTGTATTTCAGCAGCATGCCGAGCCGCATGGATGTGCTCCCGAGTCGAGAAAGAAACGCTTCTAGCGCAGGTCCGCCAGCAGCGGCAGGGCGTCGCGCGCAAAGCGCTCGATCACGTCGTAGCGTTCCTCGTAGGGGCCGACGAAATCGAGAATCAGATGGCGGACGCCCACGGCATGGAACTCCCGGATGCGCTCGACGACCTGCTCGGGCGTCCCGAGGGCGCAGTAGCGCTGGGCGGCCTTGCGGAAATCCATGGCGTAACGCGTGCTGAGCGACAGGCTCGCGGCGTCGAGCGCCTTCTCGTAGGTGTCGTCGACGCGCGTGAACAGGAGATGGCTGGCGGCGAAGCCGCGGTCGAAGACGCGCCCGCGCTCCCTGGCGGCCGCGTCGATCTTCTCCAGACCTTGCCGGTACATCTCGGGCGTCACGACATAGGACATCCAGCCGTCGGCCAGGCGGGCGGTGCGCTTCAGCGCCGCGTCGGAGCGGCCGCCGCACCAGATCGGCGGCCCGCCCGGCTGGCGTGGCGGCGGCTGCATGGTCACCTGCTCGAACTGGAAGAACTTGCCCTGGTGCGAGGCGGGCTCGCCAGTCCACAGCTTGCGCAGCACCGCGAGGCTCTCGGTCAGCCGCGGGCCGCGCTCGCCGACCGGCACGCCGCAGACCTCGAACTCCTTGGCGAACTCGCCGCCCACGCCGACGCCGAACACCAGGCGTCCCTCGGTCAGGTGGTCGAGCGTCGCCACCTGCTTGGCGATCGACGCGGGCTGGCGCAGCGGCACCAGGTAGACGGCGGTACCGAGTTGCAGGCGCCGGCTCACCATGGCCGCCTGCGCGAGCTGCAGGAAGGGATCGAGCATCGGGATGGCGAAGGCGATGTGATCGCCGACCCACTGCGAATCGTAGCCGCACCGGTCGACCAGCTCGACCTGGCGCTGAAGCTCGTCGATCGCCGGCAGCCAGGGTCCTTCCGCCGGCTCGGTGCGGCGATGGAGCGTCTGGATGCCGATCCGCAAACGGTCGTCGAGTGGCAGATCCATCGTTTCCTTCCCCTGCAAAACCGGGCGGTGCTGGCGCGGCATCGCGCGTCGCCACTACCGTCGGCCGCTGATTCTTCGACACGGGTGCACGGGAGGTGGCGCCGGTCAATGATGAATGAGCCGGAATGCCTGGACGGCGGCTCGATCTGGACCGTCACCAGTCCGTCGTTGCGCGTGCCGGGCGTCGGTCGCGCTCAGTTCCTCGTTGCGAGACCGTCGGAGCCCGGGACGATGGGAGCGGTCGCGCACGGTGTCGGCATGCGCTGGTCGGGCAGCAGCTGTCGCCATTGCCTTTCGGCCGCCTTGAGCGGCATGCGACGGCAGGCCTCTGCCAACAGGTCGCCGGCCTGCCAGCGATAGGTCTCGACGGTGCCTCTCGTGGCTCCGCTGTCGAAGCGCCGTGCGGCGATGAGCGCATCGCCGTCGCGAAACTCGAGGGCCCGGATCTCGCCGCCGATGTCCAGCTGCGCGACGGGCTGAAGCGACTCCGAGTCGAGCACGAGAATCGATCGGCTTCCCAGCGCGAGCCATCGACGGTCGGCGCTGAAGGCGACGGGTCCGGGATCCGGCACGACGGTCCGGCGGACCGTTGCCGTCGCGAGATCCCACAGGCGCACCTCGCCACTGTCGCCTACTGCGGCAAGCTTCGTGCCGTCGCCGGAGAAGGCGAGAGCGACGATCCTCTCGCTTTCCGGCACCGACAACACGGTCCGCCTGGTCGTCGTATCCCATACCGTCGCACCGACGCCTGTCGGCAACCCCGTTGGAACGGCGGAATTGGGCCCGAGCGCGACCAGGTACCGGCCGGAACGGTCGAACACCAGATCGCCGATCTCGGCCTCGTGCGGCTGATCGAGCAGCACACTGCCGGTCGAGGCGTCCCACATTCGAACGCTCGCGGTCGACGCGCCATCGCTGGCCGCGAGTCGACGGCTGTCGGGATCGAGCGCCAGGGCGGTCAGCTTGCTCAGCCGGGTCGACCAGACGACCGGGCCCGAGGGCAGGGTCTGCAGCGACATCAGGCCGGATCGGCTGACGTGCAGCAGCAAGGCATCCGACAGGAACTCGATCAGCAACGGATCGCCGTCGGGCAATGTCTCGACGTGGGTGACCTGCCCCGACGAAGTGTCCCAGACTCTCAGCTTTCTGTCGGCATCGCGCACGGTGGCCACGTGCCGTCCGGACTCCGAGACTGCGTGCACGCTGACGCTGCCCTCGCCTCGCATCCTGCGGATGGTATCGGTGGCGGCGCGGTCACTGGCGCCGCGTCGCCGCAGAATTGCTCGCACGGCATCCCAGTCCACCGGATCGGCGTGAGCGAGATGTGCCAGGGTCTTGCCGCTGCCAGTCTCCCAGACACGCGTTACGTCGACGGGCAGCGGGGCAGCGGCGATGGTGCCGGACGGGCTGAGCTTCAGGCCTCGCGACCGCTCCATGTCTGCGAGCTCGGGCGAGCAGTGTCTCTGCACGGAGTCAAGAGAGCTGCCGCTCCAACTGCGTCCGGTCGAGACGAACGTGCGCACGAGAATGTCGTCGAGGAGGCAGGCGCTGCGACCGGCTTCGCCCGGCGTCGACAGTTGCCACAAGCGCGCCGAGCCGTCCGCACCGGCGGTGGCGATGACGGAGCCGGATGCCCCATACGTGCCATCGAGCATCTGCCGCTTGCCGCTTTGCGCTTCCTCGAATGCATAGACATGCCCGAACTGATTGAGCTTGCGTCCGGAGACGAGGGACCAGCCGAAGCAATTGCCGTCGGTCCCGCAAGTCGTCGCCTGCAATGTCGACGGGTCGAAAGACAGGGAGTGAATTGTCTGAAACTCGCCGTGCGAAGGCACTACCGCCTCGGTCCAGTCCTTGACCCGCCAGATCGCGCCCACGTCGTGGTCACCGACCGCCCCCAGATGGCGGCCGTGAGCGTCGAACCTCAGACGACGTATCTTGCCCGGCCCCGAACCACGGATTTGCAACTGCGCGGCGATCGTGCCGTCGGTCAGGTCGATCACCGCAACCCGCCTGTCCCCGGCGGCGGCGAGGAAGCGGCCTCCGGGATGGACGGCGAGCACGTCCAGCGCCCCGACATTCGGGTCGAGGGTGCGAGCGAGCTCGAGCGTGCGTCCGGAATGCACCTCTATCTGGTCGCGTGGTCCGAAGTACAAGGTGCCGTCCGGCGCGAAGGCGATCGCCGTCGCGTGACCCGAGAGTTCGATCTGATGGCGTCGCCGCAGCTGCCGAGCCGCGAGATCGTAGACCGCGAAGCCGGGCCTGCTGCCACGCAAGCCGATCGCCAGCAGCCCGCCATCTGCGTTGAAGGCGATGGTCTCGGGCGCGCCCTGCAGGTCGGAGGGAGCAAGCAGCAGCTGCTGCTTGCCGGAGCGATCCCACACCCCGACCTTCGCGCAGCACCCGGCGATCCGCGTGCCGTCGGGCGAGAAGGAAACCATGCGGTTGGCGCCGGGCAGCGGCGCGATGCGCGTCCCTTCCGGCAGCTTCCACAGCCCACCGTCGGTGGCCGCCGTGGCCATCTGGGACATGTCTGCGCTCAGGACCGCCGCCTCGACCATCGAGGCATGCGGCAGGACTTTCATGGGGCGAGGAAACTGCGACAGCACGGCTCTCAGGGTCTGTTGCACCTCGATCGACCCCGGTTGCGATCGGGCCGATTCCACGGCCATCAGCAGGGCGAGCGGCAGGCGATCGGGCTGCTGCGCACGCATCAGCTCGGCCTGCGCGGCGAGTTGCCGCGCGACCGCGATGTCACGCTGCCGCTCGGCCTCGCGTCTCTGCTCATTGGCGACAATGGCCTGCCAGACGGCCATGGTGGCGGCCAGGGTGATGGCCGCTACGCCGCCGCGAACGAGCAGGCGATTGCGCGCCAGCTGGCGCAGGTCCGCGCCATCGAGCTCGTCCTTGGGCACGCCACGGATCGGCGCCGCGACATTCACGACGACGTCGCGGAACTGAGCGCTGCGCAGCGACAGCAGCTCCGAGTCGCGCGCCCATCGCACGTCGACATAGAGCGGCTCGTCCTCGCATCGGCCTTCCAGAGCCCGCGGCAGCGCCGTCGTTCTCGACCAGTCGAAATCGCGTCTCGTGGGGTCCCACAGGATCTCGCCTTCGGTCAGGATCACCAGCAGGCGATTGGCCGAGCGGTGCTCGAGCCACCAAGTCACTTCCTTGTTGCACCAGAGGGATACCGCCGAGGTCGGGCTAGCGAGCAAGAGGAACCACTCGGAGACCTCGAGGTGCTGGACGATGCCTGGCCACAGCGCAGGGCTTGCCGTGAGGCTCGACTGGTCGCGAAAGACATCGAGCGCGCGCAGCCTCAGCAGCGGCTTGGCGAGCTTCTCCAGCCCGTTCTCGAGGGCTGCGGCGAGCTTCCCGTCCACAGCATGGCTGTAGGAGATGAAGGCGTCGTGCCGGAGGGCCATGGTCCTGACGCCGTCCTACTGCTGCGTCTCGAAGAAGGCCTCGGCGCTTTCGATCTCGACCAGCCGGCCGCGGCGGATCTCGAGGAAGCGCGTCGCCACGCTGCGGGTGAAGAAGCGGTCGTGCGACACGAACAGGCACGAGACGTCGCTCTTCTCCAGCTGCTCCTCCAGATCCTCCTGACCCTCGATGTCGAGATGGTTGGTGGGCTCGTCGAGCAGGTACATGTTGGGGCGCAGCAGCTTCATCTTGAGGAAGACCAGCCGGGCGCGCTCGCCGTGGCTCAGCCCCTCGATCGCATCGCCGATGCGCCGGAAGGCGAAGCCTGCCGATGCCAGGGCGCGCACCGCGTCCTTCTCGGTGATGCCCGGCGCTTCGAGCACATAGTCGAGAATCGCCGTGTCGATGGGAAGATCGCGCATCGTCTGGTCGAAATAGACCAGACGGCAGGCCGGGTTGAAGCGCACTGCCGCCTGGCTGTCGTAATGCTCGAGTGCCGGATCGAAGGCGGCGGCAAGGGCCGACAGCAGGGTGGACTTGCCGGCGCCGTTGACGCCCAGCAGCGCGATCCGATCGCTGGCCCCGACCGACAACCGGTCGATGGCGATCAGCCTTCGCTCGCTGCCGGGTGCCCTCACCTCCAGGCCGGCGATGCGAAGGGCGACGCGTGCATCGATGTCGCCGTCGGCAAGCTCCAGCCGGCGTTCGCGCGCCGAGTAGGTCTGCGTGCGGTCCTTCTCGATCCTGGCGATGCGCGATTCGACGGCGTTCTTGCGCTTGTTCAGGTCGGGATTCTTGACCGCCCAGACCTTGTAGCGCGCGGCGGCCCGCTCGAGGCGGCGGATTTCCTTGTCCTCCAGCCTGGCGCGGGCAGCCGCCGCCGCGTCGCGGCGCAGCAGCTCCTCGCGTGCCTGGCTGAAGGGCGTCTTGAAGGCGTGGACGCCGTCGCTGCGCAGGAACAGCGTGCGCTCGGTGACGCGATCGAGGAACTCGCGGTCGTGGCTGACGATCAGCATCGGCACCGTGAACTCGACCGTGAGCCAGCGCTCGAGGGTGGCGATGTTGGCGAGGTCGAGATGGTTGGTCGGCTCGTCCAGGATAAGAATGTCGGGCTCTTCGAGGCGGGCCGCGCCGGCGATCAGCAGGAGGCGCTGCCAGCCGCCCGACAGGCTGCCGAACGGCTGGTCCACGGCCGCCGGCTCGACGCCGATCTCGTCCATCAGGATGTCGATGCGCCAGTCGTCGCCAGTCAGCCCGACCCTGTTCAGAGAGTCGTTCATAACGTCGCGCACGGTGCGCCCGGCGAGGCCATCCGGCACGTCCTGCGGCACGCTGCCCACCCGCATGCCGCGCGAGCGGATGACGTTGCCGCCATTGAGCTCGAGCTCGCCGCTCAGGCACTTGAGCAGCGTCGACTTGCCGGCCCCGTTCTCGCCGACCAGCGCCGTGCGCGCGCCGTCGAGCAGGAACGACACGTCCTTGAAGACGCGCACCGAGCCGAAGAAGAAACTGCCGCGCTCCATCCCGAGCACGGCCTGCCGCGACGCCATCGTGATCCTCATGCTCCTCCGGACCGCGCGACCTTTCATTCTCCTCCCCACGCTTGGCGTGGGGAGGTGTCGCGTCATACGCGACGGAGGGGTCATGAGCCACAGTCTCGCTGCTCATGACCCCTCCGTCCGCGATTACGCGGACACCTCCCCACCGAAGCTGGGGAGGAGAATGAGGGCACGCAGTCCGGAAGAAATGACCCTTTTCAGGAGACCAGTACGCCATCCCGAGCGACTACGCGACCCGCTTTGATCACCAGCTTGCGGCGCGGGCGGGTCGCCACGGCCTCCGCCAGGGAGTCGGCCTCGACCACGACCAGATCGGCGGGAGCGCCGATCGCGATGCCGTAGGGCGCCACGCCCAGCACGCGCGCCGCCGCGCCCGTCACCATGTCGAGCGCGAAGGCCAGCTCTGCGTCGTGGCGGAAGTTGGCGCGATAGCCGATCATCATGGCGCGTTCGAGCATGTCGCCGTTGCCGAACGGCGACCAGGCGTCGCGGATGTTGTCCGAGCCGCCGAACACCTCGACGCCGTGCTCGCGCAGAAGCTTCAAGGGTGGGATGGCGGCGCCGCCGGGGCCGTGGCTCATGATGGCGACACCTGCGTTGGCCAGCAGATCGGCAGTGCGCGCAGCCATGTCCGTCGGCACCGAGCCCAGCGCGAAGGCGTGGCTGACCGCGACCTTGCCCTGCAGCCCGGCCGCCGCGGTGCGCGCGGCGATCTCGGTCAGCTGGGCGATGCCGCCTTCGCCGCCGTCGTGCAGATGGATGTCGACGCCGACGCCGCGGCGTCCCGCGATGGCGAAGATCGGATCGAGATGACCGTCGAGGTCGCCATCGATGCCTACCGGGTCGAGGCCGCCCACCAGGTCGGCGCCCTCGGCGATGGCGGCGTCGAGCAGCCCGGCCGTGCCCGGCGAGCGCAGGATGCCGCTTTGCGGGAAGGCCACGATCTGGATGGTGACGAGCTCGCGGAACTGTTCGCGCACCTTCAGGATCTCGTGCAGGTTCCTGAGCCCGAGCTGGTTGTCGATGTCGACATGGCTGCGCATGTGCAAGGTGCCGCTGGCCACGACCTGCCGCACCAGGTTGGCCCCGGTCTGCGACTCCGGCACGGTCCGGGTCGACCGCACCTTGCGTTCGGCCTCGATGCGGTCGGCGACGCGATTTCCGGCGGCCTGGTTGGGCACCCACGGCAGGCCGAGCAGCGTCTTGTCGAGATGGATGTGGCCGTCGACCAGGGCCGGCAAGACCACGACGCCGGGGTCGGCATCCGTCGACGTCAAGAGCGCCGCGATGCGGCCGTTCATGATCCCGATGTCGTGCCGGGTGCCGTCGGGCAGGGTTGCGTTGCGGAGGATCACTCTGCTGCCAGCTTACCGGGCGGCAAGGTGGTTGGCACGGGCTTGAAGGAGCGGGTCGGGGCGGGGAAGCCGCAGCTCGTGCCGTCCGTCACCTTGACGTCCTTCTCCCACGGCAGGGCGTAGGTTCCGGCGGCGAGGTCGTGCATGTAGGTGTAGGGGCAATCGCGCGCACCGCCCTTCACGGCGACGTAGCCGCGATGGCCGAGCTGGTAGATGTTGTTCTCGACGCCCCAGTGCACGCGCGCCTCGTCGCATTGGCGCGGCCGCACCTCGCCGGTGATGATCTCGTCGGGGATGCCATTGCCCGAGGCGAGCGGCGTGCCGTCGTAGTTCACGATCATCCCTTCGCCCATCGAGTTGAACGAGCCGTCCGAACCGGCGAGGCAGACGCTGGCCGTGTACATCAGGTTGCAGAAGGCGTTGGACTGGTTGGTGAAGTGCCAGCTCTGGCGGATCGGCGCCGTGTAGCCCGCCGTGCGCAGCATGACGTTGGCGCCCTTGTAGGCCGACTCGCGCGCCATCTCCGGGAACATGCCGTCGTGACAGATGATCAGCGCGATCTTCGCGCCATTCGGCCCGTCGCACACCGGGATACCGAGGTCGCCCGGTTCCCACGGCTCGACCGGCACCCAGGGATGCATCTTGCGATAATAGAGCTTGATCTCGCCCTTGTTGTCGATGATCAGGCCGGAGTTGAACGGGTTGCCATGGGGGTTCAGCTCCATGATGGAGAAGCAGCCCCAGATGTCATTGGCGATGCAGGCGTCGCGGAACTTACCGACCTCGGGCCCGTCGAGCCGGCACATGATCGCCGGATTGGTATCCATCGACAGACCGTGCAGGGCGTATTCGGGGAACACCACGAGGTCCATGGTCGCTAGATTGCGCCGCGCCTTGCCGATCAGCCGGCAGATGCGCTCGGTCTGCCGCGCCAGGTCGTCGGGCGTGACGACGACCGGGTTCTGTATCTGGACCAACCCGATGACCATGCCATCGGGGGCCTTGTTGAGACCGCCCAGCCCGCTCATCGCTTCCTCCACCGATTGTTGCCGGCGGGAAGGCAAGGCGCGTGCCAGTTCCAGAGAGCCAACCCTACAGGGCGGCGACGGCGCCGGCTTCCTTGCGGGTCTGGGCGACGGCGGCGCGCGCCGCCATGGCCATCAGCCCCGAATCGTTGGCGATGGTGACGAAGCGGAAGCCCTTGCCGATCATCTTGGCGGCGTAGGACGCGGTGCCGTTGTGCAGGCCCGCGAACAGGTTGCGCTTCTGGCAAGCGGCCAGGAGCTTGTCGTAGATCGCCAGGATCTGCGGCTCCTCGCGGTCGAGCCGCGGAGCGAGGCCGAGCGACAGGCCGAGATCGCTGGGGCCGATATAGATGCCGCTGATGCCGGGCACGTCGAGAATGGCGTCGATGTTGTCGATCGCCTCCTGGGTCTCGATCATCGGGATGATCAGCACCTCGTCGTTGGCCGTCGCCTGGTAGGGCGTCGCCGCACCATAGGCACCGGCGCGGATCGGGCCGTTGCTGCGCTTGCCCTTGGGCGGATAGAGGCTGTAGGACGCCAGCGCCTCGGCCTCGGCCTTATTGTTGACCATCGGGCATATGACGCCCCAGGCGCCGCCGTCGAGCACCTTGCCGACGATGCCGGGCTCGTTCCAGGGCACGCGCACCAGCGGCGTGATCGGATGCTTGTCCATCGCCTGGAAGCACTGGACCATCGACTGGTAGTCCTGCACGCCATGCTGCATGTCGACGGTGACGCTGTCCCAGCCGCACTGCGCCATGACCTCGGCCGAGAAGCCGCTGGGGATGGCCAGCCAGGCATTGACGCAGGCCTTTCCTGCCTGCAGCCGCTTCTTCAGCATGTTCGTCATGTCGGCGTTTCCCTTTTTCGACGTGATCCGGAAGCGGCGATCATAGGGAGCCGGTCCACGCGAGGCCATGGCGCCTTGCCGCTGTGCAGTTCTCCCCTCAACAGCTTCTCATTCTCCTCCCCAGCTTCGCTGGGGAGGTGTCTCGGTAATCCGAGACGGAGGGGTCATGAGCAGCGGGACTGGGGCCTATGACCCCTCCGTCGCGTATGACGCGACACCTCCCCAGCGAAGCTGGGGAGGAGGATCAGGCGAAGCTGGGGAAGAGAATGAATCAGCCCTTCACGGCGCCCGCCGACAGGCCTTCCACGATGTAGCGTTGCAGCAGGGCCACCAGGATCACGGTGGGGGCCAGTGCCAGCAGGCAAATCGCCATCATCAAGTTGAAGAAGACGAACACGTCGCCGACCAGGCTGGCGATCACGACGGGCAGGGTCATGAAGTCCGGGCGGGCGTTAAGGATCAGCGGGATCAGCAGCTCGTGCCAGGAGACGATGAACATGATGACGCCGCAGGCAGCCAGGGCTGGCGTCGCCAGCGGCAGCACGATGCGCACGAAGGCGCCGAGGCGGGTGCAGCCGTCGATGCGCGCGGCCTCCTCGAGCTCCGAGGGGATGCTGTCGAAGTAGGGCGCCAGGATGAGGATCGCATAGGGCAGCAGGAACCCGGTCTCGGCCAGGATCACGCCGCTCAGCGAATTGAGCTGACCCATCGACCGCATGACAATGTACAGCGGGATCATCAGCACGATCACCGGAACGAAGCGGGCGACGATGTTGGCCTGCAGCAGGAACAGCGTCCATCGGAAACGCAGGCGGGCGATGGTGTAGGCCGACAGCGAGCCGAACAGCAGGGTGAGCGCCGTGACGGAGACCGCCACGATGGTCGAGTTCAGGAAGGCGGCGTAGAAGCTCTTGATGTTCTCCGGCAGGTAGGTCGCCTGCTCGAAGATGCGCCCCCTCTGCTGGCCCTTGGTCAGGATGACGGTGAAGTTGTCGAGCGTGACCTCGGCCGGAAGCACCCGCCGGGTGTCGGCCTGCAGCGACTTCTCGGACTGGATGCTGGCGATGAGCACCGCCACCAGCGGCAGCAGGATGAAGACGATCACCGTCAGGTTGGCTGCGTGCAGCAGGACCCTGCCGGCGGGCGTGACCTTGAACATCAGAGGGTCACCCGGCGATAGACGGTGCGCATGTAGACCAGGGCGATCGCCGCGATCATCAGCGTCAGGATGAAGGCGGAGGCCGCGCCCATGCCGAAATTGTTGGGCGGCGAGAAGGTGATCTTGTAGCTGTACCAGGCGGCCACCCAGGTCGCATCGCCCGGCCCGCCCTGGGTGATCGCCAGGATCTCCTCGAACACCGCGAAGGCGAAGGCGGTGCGCAGGATCAGGATGATGGCGATGATCTGCTGCAGCATCGGCCAGGTGATGTGGCGGAAGCGATGCCAGGCATTGGCGCCGTCGATGGCCGCCTGCTCGTACAGGTCGCGCGGAATGCCCTGAAGTGCGGCGTGAACCAGGATGATGGCGAAGGGCAGGGTGCGCCAGATGTAGGGCACGGTGACGGCGTACAGCGCGGTGTCGGGATTGCCGGCCCAGTTGATCGGCTGGTCGATCAGCCCGACGCTGAACAGGATGCGGTTCAGGAACCCGAACTGGAAGCTGTAGAGGAACGACCAGATCAGGCCGTTGCAGATCGGTGGGATGGCGTAGGGCAGCAGGATCAGGAACCGCGTCACCCGCGAGGTCCAGACGCTGGTCTGGTTGATAAGGAGCGCGATGGCGATCGCCAGGATGACCTCGGCGCCGACGGTGATGAAGGTGAAGATCAGCGTGTTCTTGATGGCGACCCAGAACAGCGGGTCCTCGAGCACGCGGACATAATTGTCCCAGCCGTTGAACGGGAACTCGCCGCGGCGCAGCTGCGCCAAGCCGACGCGGTGCACGGAAAGATAGCCGGCGTAGACGACCGGGTAGGCGAGCACCACGCCCAGGAACAGCAGCGTCGGCAGGTTGAGGATCAGCGCGAAGCGCCGCGCCGACATCTCGCGCCGGTACCAGGGCCGGCGGCCGGCCCTGGTCGTCACCATTCCCGTCGTCTCGCTGGTCAGGACGTCAGACCTTGCGCTTGGCGTCGGCGATGCCTTTGATCAGGTTGTCGCAGCACTGGTCGGCGGTGATCTGACCGGTCAGGCACTTCTGGACCTCGATGTTGAGCTGGTCCGTCCACGGGAAGTGCCACGGCTGATAGACCGACGAGCAGACCTCGCCGATATAGGCTGCCTTGTCCCAGATGCCGAGGATGGCCGGGACGTCGCCCCACGGTGCCCAGCCCTGCTTGACCGCGTCGCTGTTCATCACCGAGTTGTAGCCGGAGCCCAGCATGGCGTCCTTGGCGAGGCTGATGGCCTGCGTGTAGTTGCCGTCCTTGGTCTTGCCGCCGAGATACTGCAGCAGCTTCCAGGCCCATTCCTTGTCGCGATTCGCCGACGACAGGAAATAGACATGGGTGACGCCCATCGTCTTGCCGTCGCCCGGCGAGCCGTGAACCTTGACCTTGCCGGCGATCGGCGACTGCGCGGGATCGTTGACGACGTTGAGGCCGTAGTGATGGTTGGGGCCGCGATAGAGGTTCTTGCCGGCACCGAACGCCTTGGCCGAGGTGGTGAACTGGACCTTGAGCGACTCGGGGTCGGCGATGTCGAGGCCTTTCTCGAAGGTGTTGGCCCACCATTTCAGGGTCTCGCGGGCGATCGAGCCGGCGCCCAGCATGTGATTGCCCTGCTTGTCGAAGAAGGTGCCGCCCTTGTTCCAGGTCATCTGGTACCAGGTGCCCGGCAGCTGCTCGAGGCCGACGCCGGCCACCCACAGGACAGGGTAGCGCGACACACCGTCCTTCTTGGCCTTGACGCAATGCTCGATGAACTCGTCGTAGGTCGCGAACGGCTTGTCGATCTTGAGCTTCTCGAGCATGTCGGCGTAGTAGTTCCACACCCAGACCGACGAGAAGTAGGGCAGGCCCATCGTCTTGCCGCCGATCGTCGCCACCTGCTTGGTGAAGGGCGTGAAGTCCTTGATGTAGTCGGCGGCGCCGGGAAGACCGTCGATCGGCTCGGCCAGGCCCTGGGCGACGAAGTTCGGGAACGAGAACGGCGAGGATTGCGAGACGTCGATCTTCTCGCCGGCGGCGAACATGGTCGCGAGCTTGGTCGGATGATCGTTGAACGCGGAGATCGTCGAATCGACCTTGACGCCCCAATCCGCCTCGAACTGCTTGGCGATGCGGGCATAGATGTCACCGTAGGTCCAGACCACGAAATTGACGCGGTCGACCTTGCTCTTGGGCGGGATGCTCCATGGTCCGCCCTGCTGTGCCAAGGCGTTGCCCGCCAGTCCGGCCAGGCCGAGACCGCCAGCGGCCGCGAGAACGCGGCGGCGGCTCAATTCCCATTTGCGCATGACATCATCAGTCATTTCGACCCCCTTGGAAGTCCCCGGTAACGCGAGCCTAGCACCCCGCCACGCCAGTCAGTAGATACGGGGCAGCAAAAAACATGCCTTGGAGGGAGCCCATGACGTTCCTGTCGTTGCGCACCGGCCGGCTGGAAGTCGATCTCGCGCCCCAAGCGGGTGGATCGATCGCCCGCTTCACCGTCGACGGCAACATCGACGTGCTGCGCCCGACACAGAGCGATGTCCTCGCCGCGGCGATGCTCGGCCACTACGGTAGCGAGACCGCCTGCTATCCGCTGCTCCCCTTCTCCAATCGCATCGCCGGCGGCCGTTTCGTTTTCGACGGGCAGGAGATCGTGCTGCGTCGCAATTGGCCGGGTGTCGATCACCCCATGCATGGCGACGGCTGGGCAAGGGCCTGGCAGGTGCGGCGCCATGACCTGCGATCGGCCGAGATCGCCTACGACCATGAGGCCGACCGCGGCGGCGGCTGGCCGTTCGCCTATCGCGCCCGTCAATCCTATCGCCTCGACGACGACCGGTTGACAGTTCGAATCTCCCTGGAGAATCGCGAGGCGAGGGCGGTGCCGGCCGGCATCGGCCTGCATCCCTTCTTCGTGCGTGACGAGGCGACCGACCTTCGATGTCGCACGACGAGCGTCTGGCTCGCCGATGCCGAGGTCCTGCCGACCGAGCGTGTCGCCGTGCCAGCCGCCTGGGATTTCAGCGCGGGCCAGCGAATCGGTGAGGTCGCGCTCGACAATTGCTTCGAGGGCTGGGATGGCCAGGCGCGCATCGCCTGGCCAAACCGCGGGTTGACGCTGGAGATATCGGCCAGCGAGCCGTTGCGCACGCTGGTGATCTATACGCCGCCGCAACGCCCGTTCTTCTGCGTCGAGCCTGTCAGCCATGCCAACGGCCGGATCGCTGCGACCCGGCTCGCCGCCGGTGATACGATCTCCGGCGAAGTCACCTTCCGCCTGACCATCCAGTGAGGACTATCCATGCTGCCCTTCGCCTCGTATCCCAGCCTGAAGGACCGCGCCGTGTTCGTCTCGGGTGGCGGTTCGGGAATCGGCGCCTCCATCGTCGAGCACTTCGCCGAGCAGGGCGCCAGGGTGGGCTTCTGCGACATCGACGATGCCGCCTCGCAGGCGCTGGTGGCCAGGCTCTCGGCCGCCGGTCTCGCGGTGCCGACCTACCGCCATTGTGATGTGCGCGACATCGCCACCTACCAGGGCGTGCTCGCCGAGCTGGCGGGCAAGCTGGGGGCCTTCACGGTCCTGATCAACAACGCCGCGCGCGACGACCGGCACGACCTCGGGGAGGTGACTCCCGCCTTCTGGGACGAGCGCATCGCGGTCAATCTCCGGCACCAGTACTTCGCGATCCAGTCGGTGGCCCCGGGCATGAAGCGGGCCGGCGGCGGCTCGATCGTGAATTTCAGCTCGGTGAGCTATCACGCCATGACCCCGCGCCTGTCGGTCTACCAGGCTGCCAAGGCGGCGGTGATCGGCATGTCGCGCGGCCTCGCCCGCGATCTCGGCCCCGACAGGATCCGGCTGAACTCGATCACGCCGGGTTGGATCATGACCCAGCGCCAGATCGACCTGTGGCTGACGCCCGAGGCCGAGGCGGGCTTGATGCAGGCGCAGTGCCTCAAGGAGAAGGTCTATCCGCCCGACATTGCCCGCATGGCGCTGTGGCTCGCCGCCGACGACAGCCGAATGGTGACGGCACAGAACTTCGTGGTCGACGGGGGCCGAATGTGAGGCCATTCGCGGTACGGCTGTCGCGCCGTGTCGGCCTCGCCGCGGCGAGGTTCGTGCATCATCTGCTGCCGCCGACGCTCTACTTCTTGATCACGTTCAACCTGATCTCCTTCTCGACCAACCTCGCCGTCCACAGCTCCTGGTTCGACCTCCATTCGATCGTCCTGTCGACGACCACGGCCCTGGTCGTCGCCAAGGTCGTGCTTGTGGTCGACCGCGTGCGCATCATCGACCGGTATCGCGGGGCGCCGCTCATCCTGCCGATCGTCTACAAGTCGGTCTTCTATTCAATCGTCGTGCTGGTTGTGCGTTTCATCGAGAAGGTCGTGGGCTTCGCCATCGAGGCGCACGGCTTCGGCGACGTCTTTCGGACGCTGTTGCAAGAGTTCACCTGGCATCGCTTCATCGCCGTGCAGGTCTGGATCTTTCTCTGCTTCCTGGTCTACGTCTCGGCATCGGAGCTCAATGCGCTGGTCGGCGAGGGGCAGCTCGGCCGACTGTTCTTCCGCCATCGGTCGGCGGGGCATCGCCTGACGCGCCGCCAGCACGTTCGCGCCCTGATGGAGCTCAGCCGGCTGGCCGAGAATACGCCGCGCGAGCGGCTCCTCGATCCGGCGACGCCGCAGGGCGCCCGCCTGGTCGCCATCGTCGACGCGCTGCGGCAGCGTCCGGCGACGTCCACATGAGCTCATGCGCCGGGAGCGCGCCACTTCGTGGCGCATCCGGGGATGCGTGATCAACAGGAAGAGCGCCACGGAGTGGCGCGCTCCCGGCGCACAAACGGACGCCGCCACGCCTCCTTCGACAGCAGCTGGCGCAAGATCGCCTGGCTGATCCTGGGCATCGGCGGCCTGATTGTGGCGGGCGGTGCGGCACTGGGCTGGGGCAGCCTCCGTCTCGTTCTCTACGGCGAGCGTGCCGACGGTGAGGTGATCGAGATCCGTCGTGAGGGCAGCATGTACGCGCCGGTCGTGCGCTTTCGTCTTCCCGGCGGCGATGTCCAGGAGGTGACCGACCTCGGGGCCGGTGCGCCCGACTTCGCGGTCGGCGATCGCGTCATGGTTCTCTACGCGCCGCGCGATCCGACCGACTTCCGCATCGACACGTTCGAGCGGCTGTGGCTGTCGGCCATCATCGTCACCGGCTTCGGCAGCTTCTGGGTGATGTTCGGCCTGATCGCCTGGGCGCTGTCGCGCAACGCAGATCTGGCCTTGGTGGGCGAACGCGCCTTCGCGGCGATCGCGATCGTGGCGGCGGCGATTGGCGTCGTCGTCCTCTCGGGCGCGCTCGATCTCTACGGCAGCGGCACCCGCACGTCCGGAACGATCGCCGAGATCCGCCAAAGCCGGACCGTCAGCCGGGAGGACGTTCGCCTACCCGACGGGCGCGAGGTGAGCCGCGATGTCGAGCGCACCTCCTACGCGCCGATCGTGCGCTTCACGACGAGCGACGGCCGCCCGATCGAGTTCCATGGCCGCGGCGGCAGCGGCGCCGACTACGCGGCGGGCGATCGGGTGACGGTGATCTACGATGCCGCCAACCCGATCCGCGCCCACATCGTGTCGTTCATCGATCTCTGGCTGCCGTCCGCCGTCTGCCTCGGCGTCACCGTCCTGTTCGGCGGCGTGGTCGTCCTGTCGCGCCGCCTGCGCCGCCGCGCCGCTTAGGCTAGGGCCTGTCACGAAAGACATGGAGGGGCGGGAAGGATTGACTGGTGATGTTCGGCTCGTCGAGGAGCGTGAGCGCGCCAGAACGGTCGATTGAATGGCCGTGAGTCCATGAGATCCGCTCTTACAGGCCCGCTTCTCCAATCCAGCCGACCAGCAGGCTGGCCAGCTCGCGGGGGCGTTCGAGCGGTGCCATGTGACCGCACTCCTCGAGGACGGCGAAGCGAGCGCGCGGCAGATGCCGTGCCATGCGCTCGGTCTCGGCGAACTGCCGCAGCCGGTCCTGGCGGCAGGCGACGACGAGCGATGGGCATGCGATGCGCTCGAGGTCGGCGTAGCCGTCGTTGCGCACCAGCTGGGCCTGGCGCGCCCGCACCTCGCGGCCGAGGCGGCGCTGCATGCCGCGCAGGCGGTCGAGCAGCACCGGGTCTGCCTCCCGCGACGGATGCAGGCCGCGGGCGACGGACTCCTCGCCTGCCTTGCGTGGCGGACGGTCGCCCGGTTGGTAGCCCGCCCGGCGCCGCGCCGTCTCCTCGGCCGAATAGCCGCGCGCCGACGACGCGACGAAGGCGACGCCGGCAACCCGCTCGGGAGCCATCAGGGTGAGCACGCGCGCGACGAAGCCGCCCATCGAGAAGCCGACCAGCACGAAGCGCTCGGGCGAGGAGTCGAGCACGCGCCGTGCCATGCCCTCGAGCGAGGCGTCCTCGTAGACGTTGCCGTAGTGCACGGTCGCGATGGCCGACAGATCCGGGACCATGTCGGTCCACAGATCCTGGTCGCACATGAAGCCGGGAAGGAGCACCAGGTCGCGCGGACGCATGGTTGGGGTCTGTGACAAGAACGCTGGGCTCTTCGGGGACGACATTTTACGTCATCCCGAGGGAGATGCTCGACGTCGCAAGCACCATTCTCGGGATGACACCACGCATTGTAGCGGTTGCGCCGAGGCGCGGTCCTATTTTTTCAGGGCGCGCAGGATCTTCCCGGAATCAGTGACGAAGCCGAAGCACTTCTTGACGTTCCACACCGTGGCCTCGGTGCAGAAGTCGGGCGAGGTGGTGGCGCAGCAATCCTCGACCAGCACGCAGCCGTAACCCAGGAAGTTTGCATCGGTCAGCGAATGCAGCACGCACTGGTCGGTGTTGACGCCGGAGAACAGCGCGGTGCGGATGCCGAGATTGCGCAGGATCGAATCGAGCGGCGTGTCCCAGAAGCCGCTGATGCGATGCTTGTCGACCTTGATGTCCTCGGGTGCCTGCTCGAGCTCGTCGACCACGGCGGCGGCCCACGAATCCTTCTGCAGCACGGCGGCGCCGCTGCCGGGCAAGGGGTCGCCAAGCCCTACGCCGACGCCCGACGGCTTGTAGAGATGGATCTGGTTGGGCGGCATGTTGGCGAGGTCGGGCCGGTTGCCCCAGTTGACCCAGATGATCGGCACGCCCGCCTTGCGCAGCGCCGGCAGGAGCTTCTGCAACGGGGCGATCGGCTTGCGATCGGGCGTGTAGTCGAGGCCGAGCGAATCGACCCAGCCGCCCTTGGCGCAAAAGTCGTTCTGCATGTCGATCACGATCATCGCCGTGCGCCTGAGATCGATGGTGATGTTCTGGGGCTGGGCGGCGATGCGCAGCGGCTTCGGTTTCGCAGCCGGCGTCGCCATGTCGATTTCCCGCGCGCTCGCACTCCAGCTGTAGCCGGCGCGCGGAGCGCCGAGCTGATTCATTCCATTGGACATCCAGATCTCCCAAGCGTTCGAACGCGCCTCCCCAGCTGCGCTGGGGAGGAGCAACACGAAGGAAGCAAGTTTCCTGCCAGTTGGCACGGCAATTGCCTGTCGCTGCCCGAGAAACGTCGCCAGAGCGCGAAGGGAGCGGAAAGATGAGTAAGGTCGATCGTCGCAGGTTCCTGGACGGAGCCGCGGGAATGGGCAGTCTGGTGATGGTTGGCGGCCTCGCTGCCCCGGCGCGAGCTGCCGGCGCGCTGACCGTCGGCGTGCTGATCCCGGGCTCCAAGTCCGACAAGGGCTGGATGGAATCCGGCTACGACGGTCTCAAGGCGGTCGAGAAGAAGCTCGGCACGAAGGTCGCCGCCAAGTTCATCGAGAACGTGAAGTTCGGCGACATGGAGCAGGTGCTGGTGACGCTGGCCGGCCGCAACGAGATGGTGATCGGCGTCGGCGGCCAGACCCAGGCGTCGGTCTTCAAGGTGGCGCCGCGCTTCCCCAAGGTGAAGTTCGCCATCATCGGCGGCAACGCCGATCCGAAGAAGCCGGACAACGTGTCGGGCTACGATGTGCGCCAGGCCGAAATCGCCTTCGTCGCCGGCGCGGCTGCCGCCATGCTGTCCAAGACCGGCGGCGTCTCCTATGTCGGCGGCCTCGAGATTCCCGCCATCAAGAATGCCGGCATCGAGTTCGGCAACGGCGCGCGCTACATCAAGCCCGGCATCAAGTACTTCGAGAGCTACACCGGCGACTTCGACGACGTCGCCAAGGCCAAGGAAGCCACGCTCGCCGCGATCGCCCAGGGCGCCGACATCCACTACCACATCCTCAATCTCGGCCTGCGCGGCATGGAGCAGGCGGCGCGCGAGAAGGGCACCCACATCATCGGCAGCTACACCGACCGCTGCGGCACCGACCCGCTCTACGTCGCCTACTCGATTACCGGCGTCGGCTTCCAGGTCGAGTACGCCATCGAGCAGGCGGTCGCTGGCACGTGGAAGCCGGAGTTCAAGCCGTTCGGTCTCGCCATGGGGCCTCAGGCCTCCGACATGGTCGTCTGCAAGGGCACGCCCGAGCAGAAGGCCAAGCTCGACGAGATCAAGAAGGACCTGCTCTCCGGCAAGATCAAGGTGCTCGACGCCTGACACTAAGTGTCCCTCCCCCGTCGTACGGGGGAGGTGGCCCGCAGGGCCGGAGGGGGAAAGCCTCAGTCGAGGTCCATCTGATTCCGACGTCGGAATTCAGCGATCTCGACTGAGGCTTTCCCCCTCCGCCCCCTTCGGGGGCGCCTCCCCCGAAAGACGGGGGAGGCGTGTGAAGAAGAAGACGCGTGACACAATCGGCGACCCTTGAACCACCGCTGCTCGCCCTCGACGGGCTCGGCAAGCGCTTCGGCAGCCTGCAGGCGCTGGAGGGCGTCAGCCTCGGGGTGCGGGCCGGCACGGTGCAGTGCCTGCTGGGCGAGAACGGGGCCGGCAAGTCGACGCTCTGCAACCTCATCTTCGGCGTCTACGAGCCGTCGGCCGGGCACATGACATTCGGCGGCGCGCCGTGGGCACCAGCCAGCCCGGCGGTGGCGCTCGAGCGCGGCATCGCCATGGTCCATCAGCATTTCAGCCTGGTGCCGCGCATGACCGTGGTCGAGAACCTGATGCTGGGCCAGGTGAAGGGCATGCTGCACCGGCACGAGTTCGGTGCCCGCATCCGCGACATCGCCGAGCGCTTCGGGTTCGCGCTCGATCCCGATGCCGTGGTGGGCGAGCTGTCGGTCGGCGAGCGCCAGCGCGCCGAGATCGTCAAATGCCTGATGCGCGATCCGCGCCTGCTGGTGCTCGACGAGCCGACCGCCGTGCTGCCGCCCGGCGAGATCGGCGCCCTGCTCGACATCTGCCGCCGTGTCGCCGATTCGGGCCGTGCCGTCATCCTGGTCACCCACAAGCTCGCCGAGATCGCCAGGGTGGCCGATCGGGTGGCGGTGCTGCGCGGCGGTCGCCTTGTGGCCGACGAGGGCATGGCCGGGGCCGACATGAGCACCCTCGTGCATGCCATGGTCGGCCGCGAGGTGAAGCCGCTCGACGTCGCGCTGGCCGAACCCGACGGCCCTGCCGCCGGGCAGCCGGCCACTGGCGACGCCGGCGGTCCACGGCGCTTCGCGCTCGTGTGCGACGGGCTCTCGGTCAAGGATCGTCACGGCGCCGTGCGGCTCGACAATCTCACCCTCGAGATCCGGCCGGGCGAGATCGTCGGCCTGGCCGGCGTCGAGGGCAACGGCCAGAGCGAGCTCGGCATGGTTCTCGCCGGCCTGCTGCGCCCGACCGAGGGTCGCTTCTACATGGGCGACGTCGAGCTTACCCATGCCGGCGCCGCGGCGGTGACGGCGGCCGGCGGAGGAATCGTGCCCGAGGATCGCCACGCCGTGGCCTGCGTCACCGCCATGTCGGTGGCCGAGAACATGTATCTGAACAAGCTAGGCCGGTTCACCCGCTTCGGCCTGCTGCAGCGGCGTGCCCTCAATGCGGCGGCGCAGGCCCAGATGCGCACCTTCGACGTGCGCGCCGCCAGCCCCGAGGTCGCCTTCTCGGGCCTGTCGGGCGGCAACCAGCAGAAGGCCGTGCTGGCACGCGAGCTGACGCTCGATCCCCTGGTCGCCCTGGTGGCGGCCCAGCCGACGCGCGGCCTCGATGTCAGTGCGGTCGAGGCGGTCTATCGCCAGATCCGCGCGGCGGCGCGCCGCGGCGTCGGCGTGCTGCTGATCTCGAGCGAGCTGGACGAGCTGATAGCCGTCGCCGACCGCATCGCTGTTCTCTATCGCGGCCGCCTGGTTGGTGAGCGACCGGCCGAGCCGGCCGAACGCGCCGCGATCGGGGCGCTCATGTCGGGCCAGGTCGTGTCCGGTCAATCGGTGTCGGGTCACGCCGCATGACGACGACGGCGATCCTGCTCGCGCTGCCCGACCGCCGGCGATGGGTCGGCATGGCGGTGCCGTTTATCGCCGTCGCGGGCGCGCTGGCGATCGGGCTCGTGCTGATCGCCGCCAGCGGCAAGTCGGTGCCGGACGCGATCGAGGCCTTCCTCGACGGCGCCTTCGGCACGGCGTTCGCGGTCGGCGCTTCGATCAACCGCGCCGTGGCGCTGTCGCTGGTCGGGCTCGGGTTCATCCTGGCTTTCCGCGCCAACCTCACCAATGTCGGCGGCGAAGGGCAGATCGCGATTGGCGGCATCGTCGCGACGGCGATCGGCCTGTGGCCGCCAATCGCAGATCTTCCGCTCGGTCTCGCCGTCGTCCTGCCGCTGCTCGGCGGCACGCTGGGCGGCGCACTGTGGGGCGGCATTGCCGGCGTGATGAAAGTGCGGTTCGGCACCAACGAGGTGATCAGCACCCTGCTGCTGGGTTTCATCGCCCTGCTGCTCGTGTACTGGTGCGTGCAGTCGACGGCGCTGCTGCGCCAGCCGCAGACCTCCTCGGCGACCTTGCCCGAATCGCTGCCGATCGCCGAGTCGGTCAAGCTGCCCGGCCTGACCGGCTCTCCCGAGTCGCCATTGCATATCGGCCTGGTGATCTGCTTGCTGCTGGCCGTTGCCACGGCGGTGGTGCTCCAGCGCTCGACCTTCGGCCTGCGTCTGCGCGCCATCGGCCTCAACGAGCTGGCGGCGCGGCGCGCCGGCATGCCGGGCGGCATTCTCCTCGTCGTCGCGCTCGCGCTGGCAGGCGGCTTCGGCGGCCTCGCCGGCGCGATCATGCTGCAGGGCGAGCAGTACTATCTCAAGACCGGCTTCTCCTCGGGCTACGGCTTCGACGGGCTCGTGGTCGGCCTGCTGTCGCGCGGCTCGGCCGTGGGCGTGCTGGCCGGTGCGCTGTTCTTCGGCTTCCTGCGCTCGGGCGGCATCTCGATGGAGATCATGGCGGGCGTGCCGGCGGCGCTGACCCTCGTCATCCAGGGCCTGATCGTGATCGCCGTCGCCGGCTCGGTCATCCTGGTCGAGCGGCTCGAGCGGGGAGGGCGGTGAATGGAAGAGACGCTCGCCATCTTCATCGCCTCGACCTTGCGCCTCGGCATGCCGCTGATGCTGGCAGCAAGCGGCGAGCTGGTGTCCGAGCGCGCCGGCGTTCTGAACCTCAGCCTCGAAGGCATGATGCTGACAGCGGCCTTTTTCGGCGCGCTGGGCTCGTGGGCGACCGGCAACCCGTATCTCGGCGTCAGCTGCGCCGTGCTCTCGGCACTCTGCGTCGCCGCCGTGCAGGCCTGGCTCAGCGTCGATCTGCGTGCCAACCAGCTGGTGGTCGGCATCGGCTTCAACATCCTGGCGCTCGGCGCGACGACGCTGCTCTACCGCATCATCTTCGGCGGCCTGTCGCGCGAGGAGATCCCCGGCCTGCCCAAGCTCGCGGTCGACGGCCTCAGCAACCTGCCCTTCGCCGGAACGGCGTTCTTCCAGCAGTCGGTCATCGTCTATGTCGGCCTGGCGCTGATCGTGCTGATCTGGGTGATCCTCAATCACACCTCGTTCGGGCTCGCCGTGCGCGCCGTCGGCGACGAGCCGCTCAGTGCCGACAAGGCGGGCATCCCGGTGGCGCGCACGCGCCGGCTGGCGGTCCTGGTCGCCGGCGTCATGGCGGGCCTTGCCGGCGCCTTCATCTCGATCGCCGACATCCACACCTTCACCGAGAACATGACCAACGGCGCGGGCTATCTCGCGCTCGCCGCGGTGATCTTCGGCGGCTGGAACATCGGCCGCACGATCGCCGCCTGCCTGCTGTTCGGTGCCGCCACGGCCCTGCAGTTCCAGCTGCCGGCGATGGGCATCGTCGTGCCGACCGCCTTCCTGCTTATGCTGCCCTATCTGCTGGCGTTGCTCGCCGTGGCCGGCGTCGTCGGCCGGCTCGAGCCGCCGACTGCGCTGACGCTGCCGTTCCGCCGCGGCAAGTGAGCGGAGCGCCATGGTCGCCGACTATGGCGCCTTCGTCCCCGGCCCGCGCGCCCGGCTCGCGGCGCTCGCGACAGGCCCGCTCGACGGGCTCACCTTCGTCGTCAAGGACCTGATCGACGTCGCCGGCCATGTCACCGGCGCCGGCAATCCAGACTGGGCGGCGCGCCAGAGCCCTGCCACGCGATCGGCACCGGTCGTCGAGCGGTTGCTGCGCGCTGGTGCCATGCTGGTCGGCAAGACGGTAACCGACGAGCTCGCCTTCAGCCTCGAAGGCGAGAACGCCCATTACGGCACGCCAATCAATCCGCAGGCGCCGGACCACTTGCCCGGCGGCTCGTCGAGCGGCTCGGCGGTGGCCGTTGCTGCCGGCCTCGCCGATCTCGGGCTGGGCACCGACACCGGAGGCTCGGTGCGCGTGCCGGCGAGCTTCTGCGGCCTGTTCGGCTGGCGCCCGACCCATGGCCGCCTGTCGATGGAGGGCGTGGTCCCGTTTGCGCCGGGCTATGACACCGTCGGCCTGCTCGCCCGCGATGCCGCCTGCCTGCGACGCGCCGCCCGGTGCCTGCTGGGGGCGGTTGAGAGCGAGGGAGAACGCGATTCTCCCGCCGGGGGCGCGTCCTCTGCCGGGTCTGGCGAGGGAGCGCTCCCAGCAGAAGGGCGGTCGACTGCTCTTCGAATGATACCAAAGTTGGCGCCCGTGAGTGGCGCGCTCCCAGCCAGCATCGACGAGGGTCGCCTGGTGCCGCGCTACGTGATTGCGCGTGACGCTCTTGGGCTGGCCGATCCTGCGGCGGCTGCCGTGCTGCATGATGTAGTGGCAGCGTTGGGAGCGTCCGAGGAGGTCGACGTCTTTGCCGGCCGGCCTGACGACTTCGTCGCTGCGTACTCGTATCTCCAGGGCGTGGAGATCGCTGCCACGCATGGCACATTCCTCGCCGGCGGTGCGCGCTTCGGGCCGACGATACAGCCGCGCTTCGATGGCGTGCGGGCACTCGATCCGGCCGATGGCGCGCGCTGGACCGCCTGGCGCGTCGCGACGACCGATCGCCTGCACCGGCTGTTGCCGCCGGGGACCTTTCTGCTGCTGCCGGCGACGCCCTCGACCGCGCCGCGACGCTTCCTGCGAGGCGATGATGCAGGCCGCTTCTATGCCACGGCGCTCACCTTGAGCTCCGTTGCGGGACACGCTCGCTTGCCGGCCGTGAGCATCCCGGTCGCCGACCTCGACGGTCTGCCGCTCGGCCTCGGCATCGTCGCCGGTCCTGGTCAGGACGAGGCGCTGCTCGACGTCGTCGTCGAGGCTTCGGAGGGCGCGCTCAGACCTTGATCGCCATGAAAGCACCGAGCCAGGCCGCCGCGACCATCAGGATCAGGCCGGGAAAGACATGGAGGGCGAATTACCCCCGTCGCGCATCGGACGTCACGCAAGGGTAGCTGTCCTGTAATCGTTCCTTGTTCCATCCGGCCTAGGCATCATCCGCCATTCGGCACAGGCCTCGCTGACATGGACCGCATCAACTGCCGCAACGGCGCCGCCATGGCCGTGGTGGTGAGCCGCTTTGCCAACGTCGAGCGCGTTCTGTGCGGCCACCATCACCGCCCGATCACCGTGCGCTGGGCCGGCTCGGTCGGCTCGATCGCACCCAGCACGGCCCATCAGGTGACGCTCGACCTGATTCCCGACGGCAGCGCCGCGAGCTTCATGATGGAGCCGCCCGGCCTGCAACTCCACCTGTGGTCGCCGGCCGCCGGCCTCGCGTCTCACACCCTGCCGACCGGTCAGTACGATGGCCCGTTCCCCTTCGTGCTCGACGCCGACTATCCTGGACAGAGGGAGAAGGCCGAAGCGGCGTAGGGGATCGTGGCTGGGCGCGCGATACTTGAGGCGGAGTAACCTGCGCCGGTGGGGCGCTCATGCGCCGGGAACGCACCACTCCGTGGCGCTCATGGGAATGGCGGACATTGCGATTGCGGACGGGGAGAAGAGAATGAGCGCCACGAAGTGGCGCCCTCCCGGCCATGAGCAGGTGAGATGCCCGCAGTCCAGTGGAGCGGCTGGCACACGTCTTGCTGCTCGCCGGACGACCGTTCCATAGTGCCCGCATGAGCCCACCGATCTTCTTCATGGCCCCCGGCGCGCCGACGCCGGTGGCGCCGTTCAGCCATGCCGTCGAGGCCGACGGCTGGTGCTTCGTCACCGGCCAGATGCCGACTTTCCCGGACGATGATTCCAGGCCGCTGCCGCCCGATATCGAGGGACAAACGGTGCGAGTGATGGAGAACCTCAAGATCGTGCTCGACGGCCTGAAGCTCGGCCTCGAGCACGTCGTCTGCGTACGCATCTACATCACCGATTTCGAGGCCAACTATCCGCGCATGAACGCGGTCTATGCCGGCTACTTCCCGGCCGACCGCCGCCCGGCTCGGACCTGCATCGGCGTCACCGGGCTGGCGCGCGGCGCCATGGTCGAGATCGATCTTCTGGCGCGACGCTGATCCGGAGGATGGGATGTGCAAGGGCGATGATCCGACCTGCGCCGAGTTCGAGACGCATCACCGGCAATTCCTCGAGGACATGGCGCGCCAGCGCCGCGAGTTCCTCGCCAGCAACTTCGCGGCCAAGGGGGGTACCGCGGCGCTGGCTGCCGGCGGCGTGACCCTGGCATCGCGCGCCGCGCGACGGACATCGGCGCCGCGGCATCACTATCTACCGGCCAACGCCGACACCGTGCATTGGGGCTATTTCAGCCGGCTCCTGAAGCCTCGGCTCGAGATCGATCCGGGTGACTTCGTCACCGTCGAGACGCTGACCCATCAGGCGAGCGACGATCACGAGCGCATGATCGCGGGCGATCCCGGCGCCGAAAGCGTCTATCTCTGGACCAGGGAGGCGAAAGGTATCGCGCGCCGTGGCGCTGGCGAGGGCGACGGCAAGGGACTGGGCGTGCACATTTGCACCGGCCCCATCCTGGTGCGTGGCGCCGAGCCCGGCGACATCCTCGAGGTGCGCATCCTCGACGTCGCGCCACGACCCTGCGCCAACCCGCAGTTCAAGGGCCTCGCCTTCGGCAGCAACGCCGCCGCCAACTGGGGTTTTCACTACAGGGACTTCCTCGACGGAGACACGCGCGAGGTCGTTACGATCTACGAGCTCGACGCATCGGGCGAACGCAACTGGGCGCGCGCGCTCTACAATTTCCGCTGGCCGACGGTGGTCGATCCGTTCGGCGTCGCGCATCCGACGATCGATTATCCAGGCCTGCCCGTGGACCATTCGAAGACCCTGCGCAACTGGAAGGTGCTCGAGGGCGTCCGCATCCCCGTCCGCCCGCATTTCGGCGTCATGGGGCTCGCACCCAGGGAGGCCGACTTCGTGAACTCGGTGCCGCCGAGCTACACCGGCGGCAACATCGACAATTGGCGCATCGGCAAGGGCGCCTCGGTGTACTACCCCGTCGCAGTGCCCGGTGCGCTCCTGTCGATCGGCGATCCGCATGCCTCGCAGGGCGATTCGGAGCTCTGCGGTACTGCCATCGAATGCTCGCTCACCGGCACCTTCCAGGTGATCCTGCGCAAGGCTGCCGACCTCGACGGCACGCCGTTGCAGTCGGTCGACTATCCGTTGATCGAGACCCAGAACGAGTGGGTCGTGCAGGGATTCAGCCATGCCAACTATCTCGCCGAGCTCGGCGCTGGTGCTCAGAGCGAGATCTTCGCCAGATCGTCGGTCGATCTCGCCATGCGCGACGCCTTTCGCAAGATGCGCCGCTTCCTGATGACGGCGAAGAGCCTCACCGAGGACGAGGCCATCAGCCTGATGTCGATCGCGGTCGATTTCGGCGTGACCCAGGTCGTCGACGGCAACTGGGGCGTCCACGCCATCGTGCGGAAGGAAATTTTTCCTCCATGATTCCTCTCCACGCTTTGCGTGGGGATGTGTCGCGTCAGGCGCGGCTCGCGAAGCGAACGCGCCGCAGGAGGGGTCACGAGCAGCGGGACTGGGGCCTCTGCCCCCTCCGTCGGCGATTACGCCGACACCTCCCCAGCGAAGCTGGGGAGGAGGAGAAGACTCAAAACCTCAGCCGCTTCCCCACCGCGAGCGGGACCAGCTTGCCGTCGCCGAAGGCATTGGCGAGCGCGGTCATGGCTCGCCAGCCGGTGCAGTGGCCGGCGGCGATGACGTCGAGGCCGAAGCCTCCGAGCGCCGTCACCGTCTGCGGGATGATCCGCTCGTTGGTGCCGGAGAGATGCAGGCCGCCCAGAACTGCGTGCAGCTTCACCCCCGGGAAACAGTCGCGCGCGTGGGCGAGAACGTTGATCACGCCGGCATGGCTGCAGGCGGTCAAGACGACCAGGCCCTTGTCGCGCACGTTCACGGCGATGAAGCGCTCGTCGACCAGGAGCTCGTCCGGTTCCCAGCCGCTGCCGTCGGCGGTGCGCCGGTGCTGTCCGGGCAGGCCGACCTCGAAGCCGCTGCGGCGCGGGATCTCACCGCTCACGAACACCGTGCCGCCAGCCGCAACGGTCGCTTCGCGCGTGCTCACGACCTTGGCCCCGTGCGCGGCGAGCGCGGCCGGGGAGGGCACGTCCTCCATCGCCCGGAATGAGCCGTCGGGCAGCTTGGCGGCGCGGCTGTGGAACATGTCGGGATGCACGTAGCACGGCACCGACCGGCCGCCGTTGCGGTCGCGCGCGAGCTGGAGGGCGCGCAGCATCGCGCCGGCATGGTCCCAGTGGCCGTGGCTCAGCACGATCGCTTCCAGCGCGCCGAGATCAATGCCGAGCCGCGAGACGTTCTGCTCGAAGGTACGATCCTCGGGACCGCTGTCGAACAGCACGGTGTGCGTCTCGCCGCCCGCTCGGAGGGTGAGCAGGCACGACAGGCCGTGCGCGGCACAGCACAGGCAGTTGCCGCCCAGCACCCAGGCGCCGCCGCGCCGTCGGCCGAGGCCGCCCAGCTCCGTCTCCACGAAGCTCGGCACCGAGGACAGCGAATCGGTGACGTTGTCGACGACGATCTGGATGTCGAGGGAGTCGACTTCGGCGAGCTGGGTCATGGTCTGGGCCAGGTTGGAGGGCGTTTGGCGAGGAAGGCGTCGACGCCTTCGGCGAAGTCGGCCGTTCCGGCGAGCTTGGTCACTGTCTCGAGCTCGTAGGCCATGCCGTCCTCGAAGGTCAGGCCGCCGCCCAGGGTGACGGTGCGCCGGATGGCGGCGAGCGCCGCGGGCGATTTGGCCGCGAGCTCCTCGGCATAGGCCTGCACCCGATCGCGCAATGCTGGCGCCTCGACCAGCTCGTCGACCAGGCCCCAACCCAACGCCTCGGTCGCCGGTACCAGCCCGCCATCGTAAAGGTAGCGGATGGCGCGCGACCGCCCGACCAGGCGGGCCAGTGCCTGCGTGGTGGCGATGGGCGGGATGAAGCCGATGCGGATCTCCGGCTGGCCGAGCCGAGCGTTGGTCGCGGCGAAGCGCAGGTCGCAATGCAGGGTCATCTCCAGCCCGCCGCCTACGGCCGTCCCGTTGATCGCCGCCAGCAGCGGCTTGGGCGATCCGCGCAGCAGGCGCACGATGTCGTGGCATCGCGTCGCCCACTGCCGCATTCCCTCCGGCTTCATGCCCTTGAAGACGTTGAGGTCGGCGCCGGCGCTGAAATAGGCTTCCACGGCGCTGCCCAGGACCAGCACGCGCACCTCGCGATCGGCCAGCGCAGCACTGATCGCGTCGTGCGTCTGGTCGACCATCGCGTGGGTGAAGGCGTTGACCGGGGGCCGATTGAAATCCAGCCAGCCGACATGGCGGACCGTCGACGAACGGATGAAGGAGGCTGCGGCGGGCGACGTCATGACTTGCTCCTGTCGCGCACAGCTTGCCGCACTGCGTCCTCGAACGCCATCATGGCGCGCGTGCGGGCACGCGAGCGCCGCGTGATCAGCGAGAGCGGCGCCGAGGCCTCCTCGATCGCGACCGGCAGGAGGCGCAGGCGGGACTGGCGGGCAAAGTGCCTGCCGACCTCGCGCGGCACCATCATCAGGCAGTCCGAGGTGCCGAGGATCGCGACGCAGGAATAGAACGACGCCGAGCGATAGACCGGTTGCGGCGGCCGCAGGCCGCGCCGCAGGAAGGCCTCGGCGAAGAAATCATGCAGGGCGGTGTTGGTCGGCGCCTCGATCCAGTCGGCCTTGGCGAGCTCGGGCCAGGAAACCCTGCGTCTTCGGGAGAGCGCCTGATCGGGACCGCCGACAATGCAGAACGACTCGGCGAACAGGAAATCGGGCGACAGGTCCTCGTTGTCGGCGAACTCCGGCAGCATGCGGCCGATCACCATGTCGAGCCTGCCCTCGGCCAGATCGGTCAGGATGTCCGATGCCGCCCCTTCGTGGAACTCCGCGCGAACCGCCGGCTGGCTGCGGCGCAGCAGCGCCAGCGCCTTGGGCACGATCTCCAGCATGACCAGCGGCAGGGCGCCGATGCGCAGCAGGGCGCGGCCCTCGTTCGCCGGATCGAACTCGCTGCGGACCCTTCGAAGATCGGCCAGCATGAGCCGGGCCTGACGGATCATGTACTCGCCCTTCTCGGTCGGCACGAGGCCGCGACGCGAACGCTCGAACAGCCGGCCGCCCAGCGCGCGCTCGATGTCCTGCAGCATGACCGAGAGGGCGGGCTGCGAGACGTTGAGCCGCCGCGCCGCTTCGTGGAGCGAACCGGTCGCCGACAAGGTCTCGACCAGGGTGAGGGCGCGAAGGCGCAGATGGTCCATGTGATACGGTTTTTATATCATGACATCCAAAGTCGGTATTACAGGCCGATCGCTGCAATTGCCTACGCTCGCCCGAGGGAAACGGGGGGAAGCCGAAGCCAATGGCGTCGCAGTGCCTGGCCGATGTGCGGGTCATCGATCTCAGCCATGTCATCGCTGGCCCGGCCGCCTCGATGTACCTCGCGGCCCTCGGCGCCGACGTGCTCAAGGTCGAGAACCCGCGTGCCCCCGATGTCATGCGCGGGAACGAAACCGGCGCGGCCTCGAACACCTTTGCGACGCTCAATGCTGCCAAGCGATCGCTTGCCATCGATCTCAAGGTTCCGCGGCTGCGCGCTCTGCTGCTCGGCCTGGCGCGCGACGCCGATGTGTTCATCGAGAATTTCCGCCCCGGCACGGCCGCCCGGCTCGGCGTCGACTACAAGGCGCTGCAGGCCGTCAATCCGCGCATCGTCTATCTGTCGATCTCGGGCTACGGGCAGCAGGGGGCCTGGAGCCGTTTCGGCGCCTACGACCAGGTGGTTCAGGCCTTGACCGGCATGATGATGACCAACGGCGAGGAGAATGGTCCGCCGACCAAGGTCGGCTTTCCTGTGATCGACATCGCCACCGGCATGTTGGGCGCGATGTCCGTCCTGGCGGCGCTGCACCGGCGGGACGCCGGCAATCCCGGATGCCATATCGACACATCGCTGGCACAGGCGGCGATACAGTTGATGCGGCCGGTGGCAAGCCGCGTGCTGGCCTCCGATCGCGACGAGCCGCGGCCGGGCAATCGCGGCTTCAGCGGGTCGCCGGGCGCGTCGACCTTCCGTTGCCTCGATGGCTGGCTGGCCGTCGCGGCCAACAATCCTCGCCAGTTCGCCGCCCTCTGCGCTCTTCTCGACCTGCCGGCGCCGCACGAGGCCGCCGATCCGGTCGAAACGACGCGGCGCCTCGATGAAGCCTTTGCCAGCAGGAAGGCCGGAGAGCTGGAGGCCCGGCTCAACGAGGCAGGGGTGCCCGCCGCCCGCGTCCGGCGCATGGGCGAGTTCCTGCGTGAGGCGCGCGCCGGCCAGCATGTCGGCCTCGACCTGCAGCAGCTCGCCGGCGGCGGCGGCGAGGACTTTCTCCAGCTCGGGCCCGGCATGCTCGGGCTCGGCAGCGATGCGCCCCGCGCGGCGCCGACGCTGGGCGCCGACACGCGGGACATCCTGCTGAAGGCGGGCTTTGACCTGGAAGAGATCGCATCGCTGGCGCGCGACGGCGCGGTGCGCCTGGCCGACGGGGCGTAGGGTTCGGGCAATCACGAGATCAAAACAGGAGGAAAACCATGTACAGGCGAATGATGATGGCCATCGCAGCCCTGGCGGGTCTGCTGCCCGGCCTTGCTGTGGCGCAGGCCCTGCCGGCCAATGTCGCGGTCTATACCGGGGCGTTGGTCACCGTGCCGACTTATGTCGCCAAGGATCTCGGCATCTATGGCAAGCATGGCCTCAACGTCAGCCTGCTCGATTTCCGCGCCGCGCCGGACGCGACCGCCGCGCTGTTCAGCGGCGCCGTCGACCTGATGAGCAACAGTCCCGGCAACATGATGCTGGTCAACAGCCGCGGCCGCGACCTGGTGGCGGTGGTCGACAACTTCCCGGCGCCGGTCTGGAGCCTTGTCGTCGGCAAGGACGTGGCGATTCCCGGCAAGGCCGCCGGCTATCCGGCCCTGATGCGCGACCTCAGGGGCAAGAAGATCGGCGTGCCGGCAATCGGCTCCGACGGACACAACTTCGCCCGCCGCTTCCTGCGCGACGCCGGCATGGATCCCGAGAAGGACGTGACCTTCCTGGCGGTCGGCCTCGGTCCCGATGCGGTGGCCGCCTTCAAGGCGGGTCAGCTCGATGCCGTGATGGCGATCGAGCCGGTGCAGACGGTGCTCGAGGCACTGGGCGGCAAGGTCGTGCTCGACCTGCTGGCCGACAAGACCATCCCTGAGTTCGCGTCGTGGACGTCGAGCGTCTATCATTCGACCAAGGCGCACGCCGACAAGAACGCCGAGATGATGAAGCGCTTCCAGGCGGCGCAGGAGGAGGCAATCGCCTTCGTGCGCGATCCCGCCAACGCCGAGAAGGTGGCCGCGGTATGGTCGAAGTACAACAAGGCGCTGACGCCGGAGCAGATGAAGGGCGTTCTGGCGCGGCTCGGCAAGTCGTTCGACGTCAAGTTCAACTGCAAGGGCACCGAGAACGTCGGCAAGTTCCAGGTCGACAACGGCCTGATCAAGCCGGATCAGATCCAGACCTGCGAGCAGCTCGCCTGGTCGGGTGCCAAGAAGTACTTGCCGTGAGCCAAGTACGGGAAGTTCATGTTCTTCCGGACCGCGAGCGTCTCGCTCGCTCATGCACATGAGCGAGCGAGACGCTCGCGGTCCGGAAGAGGATGCACGATGAGCTCGTCTCTCGGCAGATGACGGCGGCAGGCGACCTCGCGATCCGGGTCGAGGGTGTTTCGCACGCCTTTCCGACGCCGGAAGGCCGGCCAATGCTCGCCCTCGACGACGTGTCGTTTGACGTGCCGCGCGGCCAGTTCCTCGCCCTGGTCGGCGCCAGCGGCTGCGGCAAGACGACGATCCTCAACATGGCGGCCGGGCTGCTGCAGCCGGTCGCCGGCGCGATCACGGTGAACGGCGAGCGTATCGCGCGGCCATCGCGGCGGACCGGCTACATGTTCGCGCGCGACGGGTTGCTGCCCTGGCGATCGGCGCGCTCCAACATCGAGGTCGGGCTCGAGCTGCGCGGGGTGCCGGTCGCCGATCGTGGGGCGGTGGGAAAGAGGCTGCTGGACATGATCGGTCTCGGCGCCTTTGGCCATGCCTATCCCTGGCAGCTCTCGCAAGGCATGCGTCAGCGCGTGGCGCTGGCGCGCACGCTCGCCATAGACCCCGAGACCCTGCTGATGGACGAGCCGTTCGCCGCGCTCGATGCGCAGACCAAGCTCATGCTGCAGGCCGAGTTCCTGCGCATCTGGGAGCGCGACCGAAAGACAGTGCTGTTCGTCACGCACGATCTCGGCGAAGCAGTGGCCCTGTCCGACCGCGTGATCGTCCTGACGCGCAGGCCGGGTCGCATCCAGGCCGACATCGCCATCGACCTGACGCGACCGCGCGATCCGGAACGCATTCGATTCGACCAGCGCTACCTCGAGCTCAGCCAGCAGGTCTGGCAGGCGCTGAAAGCCGGGGAGGCCGCACCGTGACCGTCCATTCCAGCCTCGCCGGCGACCGTGTGCTCGACGCCCTGGCGCAAAGCGAGGTGCAGCGCATTGCCCGTTGGCGGCGGCGTACCTTCTGGGTGTGGACGGCGCGGCTGATCGTGCTCGTGCTGTTCCTGGGCTCGTGGGAATGGGCGATTCAAGTCCGGCTGATCGATCCCTTCTTCTTCTCCCAGCCCAGCGCCATCGGCCGCTTCCTGCTCGACGAGATTCGCGATGGCGGCATCTGGCCGCATGTCGTCGTCACCTTACGCGAGACGCTGGCAGGTTTCGCGCTGGGCGCGGCGGCGGGCGTTGCGGCCGGCATACTGCGCATGCAGTTCCCCTTTGCCGCCGACGTCAGCAGCCCCTTCCTGACGATTCTGAACGTGCTGCCGCGCGTCGCGCTGGCGCCGATGTTCATCATCTGGTTTGGCGTCGGAGAGGGCTCGAAGGTGGCGCTCGCGGTCAGCCTGGTGTTCTTCATCCTGATGCTGAACACGGAGGCCGGCATCCGATCGCTCGATCGCGAGCTGATCCTCACCATGCGCGCTCTGGGCGCGACCGATCGCCAGCTCTTCTGGAAGGTCATGCTGCCCGGCGCCGTGCCGGCCATCTTCGGCGGCATGCGGTTGGGTGTGGTCTACGCGCTGCTCGCCGTCGTCGTCGGCGAGATGATCTCGGCCCGCATGGGCCTCGGACAGCGCATCGCCTTCTACGCTGCGAGCTTCCGTGCCGAAGGGGTGCTGGGAACCATTCTGGTGCTGGCGGTAATCGGCCTCACCCTCAACTTCGCCGTCGTCCGCGCCGAGGCCATGCTTCTGCGCTGGAAGGGCGATGCCACGATGTCCTCGTGAGAGCGGTCTTGCGGGTCGCGCGACAGGCGCGCGGCCCGCAATCCGAGCTCGATGTCACTGCTCGACGATCGTGCCGTCCGGCTGCAGCACGACGGCAACCTCGACGTTGTTGCGCATCGCCTTGGCCGCCCAGTTGCCGGCCGAGTCGCGGGTGAGGCTCTTCACCCCATTGTAGCCCCTCTTCTCGGTCGCCGCCTTGGCGGCAGCCTCGGCCGCGGAGGCGTTCGGCGAGGTCCCGGGCAGGTTGGTGTTCGGGTTGCTGGTGGCGCCCGGCATGGAGCGACCGTCGCGGCCCTCCGGGGTGCTCGGAGCCTGCATCTGGGCGTGGGCCACGCCTGCGGCGGCAATCAGGCCGAGGGTGGCCAGGGTCGTACGGATCATGGTCTTTCTCCTTCGGTTCTTGTCGACCGCGAGAGAACGCCAACCCGGGAAGGGCGTTGCAGGATTTATCCATGCAACCTTTCTGGTCACTGCACCGTTCGCGCGAGACGCGCGAGCAGGACCATGGCCAGCAGCGATACCGTGGCGGCGGCCAGCAGCAGCCACAGCGCGCCCATCGTCCCATGGAGGCTGAGCACGGCGGCGATCAGGGGTGGGGCGATCGCCGAGACGATGCCCTGGGGCAGTGCCAGGCGACCCATGTAGGTGCCGAACTGACCGCGCCCGAACAGCGTGAGCGGCAGGGTGGCGCGCTGCACCGCCTTCAATCCGTTGGATATGCCGTAGGCTGCAATGCAGATCAGCGCCGCGATGAAGTTGCCGCCGGCGAGCAGGGCGAGCCCCAGGCCGAGAGTCAGCACAGTCGACCCGAGCACCGCCGAACGCATGATCGAGTAGCGATGGCCGAACAGCAGCTCGAAGATGCGGACGGCGACTTGGGCCGGCCCGATCAACGAGGCCAGCAGCACCGCTGCGGCGGGCGCATGGCCCAGCCCGCGCAGGATCTCGATCATGTGGACCATGGCGCCGGTGAAGACGAAGGCGCCGCTGGCCAGCGTCAGCGACAGCAGCAGGAAGGCGCGCGAGCGCACCTCCGGCGGGACACCGCTCGATGCCGCGGCCGTGGTTCCAGTCGCATGATGGACCGGCGGCCGGCGCGGCAGCACCAGGAAGTGAACCGGCGTGCAGGCGAACAGGTGGATCGCCGCATACACCAGCAGGGTGCCGCGCCAGCCCACCGCCACGTCGAGCGCGCCCGACAGCGGCCAGAACACGGTCGAGGCAAAGCCGCCGATGATGGCCAGCAGGGCGATCGCCCGGCGCGCGCCGGGGCCGGTCACCTGGGCTATCGCGACACTGGCCGGCGTGCTGAGCGCCAGGGTCGAGGCGACGCCGAGCCCGGCCCAGCACAGCAGGTACGTCACCATGTCCTGTGAGAGCGCGAGCGCCGCCAGCGACAGCGCGTAGAGCACCGAGCCCGTTGCCATGAGGGTGCGCGCGCCGGTGCGATCGATCAGCCGGCCGACGCGCGGCGCGAAGATCGCGCCGACGGCGAACATCACGGTGACGCCGCTGAACACGATCTTGCTCGGCAGGCCGAGCGCCTCCTCTATGTGGCGGCCGAGCACCGAGGGCATCAGGAAGGTGGTGCCCCAGCCCACGATCTGCGTGAAGCCGAGGCCGATCGTCGCCCGGGCAGCGGGCGTGAAGATCACGCCGCCAGCGACCTTTCCGGGTAGAGCGACAGCAGGCCCGCTTCGCTGGCCGCGCACACGCCGCGCTCGGTGATCAGGTTGGTAACCAGCCGGGCCGGCGTCACGTCGAATGCCGGGTTGGCGGCGGTGCTGCCCTCGGGCAGGACGTCGACCGTCACGACCTCGCCCGACGCTGTGCGGCCGGTGATGCGGCCGACCTCGTCGGCGTGCCGTTCCTCGATCGGGATGTCGCGCCGGCCGTCGGCGATCGTCCAGTCGATGCTGGGCGAGGGCACGCCGACATAGAACGGCACGCCGTTGTCGTGCGCCGCCAGCGCCTTCAGATAGGTGCCGATCTTGTTGCAGACATCGCCGCGGCGGGTCGTGCGGTCGGTGCCGACGATGCAGAAATCGACCTTGCCGTGCTGCATCAGGTGGCCGCCGGCATTGTCGGCGATCACCGTGTGCGGCACGCCGTGCCGGGCCAGTTCCCATGCCGTCAGGCTGGCGCCCTGGTTGCGCGGCCGCGTCTCGTCGACCCAGACATGGATCGGCATGCCGGCGTCGTGCGCCTGGTAGATCGGCGACAGCGCCGTGCCCCAGTCGACGGTGGCGAGCCAACCGGCGTTGCAGTGCGTCAGCGCCTCGAGGCGATCGCCTTTCGGTTTCAGACGGCGGATCAGATCGAGCCCGTGCCGGCCGATGCTGTGGCAGATCTCGGCATCCTCGTCGCAGATCTCGGCGGCGCGGCGATAGGCTGCGTCGCGCCGCCGGCTGGGCGGCAGCGGGGCGAGCAGGGCGCGCAGGTCGTCGAGCGCCCAACGGAGGTTCACCGCCGTCGGGCGCGACGCCATGAGCTTGGTGTAGGCCTCGGTCAGCATGGCATCGGATGCATCCTTCGCCATCGCAAGGGCCATGCCATAGGCGGCGGCGGCGCCGATGAGGGGCGCGCCCCGCACGATCATGGTGCGGATGCCGCGCTCGGCCTCCTCCATGGTCCGCCAGTCGCGTACCACGAACCGGTGCGGCAGCAGGGTCTGGTCGATCACCTGCACGGTCGAGCCGTCGGCGCCGAGCCAGATGGTGCGGTAATGGGTGCCGTCGACCTTCACGTCATCGCCTCGCAGGATTCGCCTTCCCAGCGAAGCTGCTAGGGAGTGGACACATCTCACTATCATGCTCCTCTCCCCCGATAGGGGGAGAGGTTGGGTGAGGGGGTTGCAAGTGATCTCGCAACCGTCGAAGCCCCCTCACCTAGCCTCTCCCCCAACCGGGGGAGAGGAACATGAGTCGTGTCCACTCCGTAGCTGCTTCGCTGGGGAGGGTGGAAGATTGGCGAAAGTCGAGCCTCCCGCCGTTGGCGTCAAGCGATCGCGCGTGCCACCGCGTCGATGATGGCAGCCGTATCGATGCGGTAGGCGCGATAGAGGTCGGGGATGTCGCCCGACTGGCCGAAGCTCTCGATGCCAAGCGGCACGACGCGCTGGCCCCGCACCGAGCCCAGCCACGACAGCGCCAGCGGATGGCCGTCCATCACGGTGACCAGCCGCGCGTCGCGTGACAAGGGCGCCAGCAGTCGTTCGAGGGCGCTCTCGGCCGGCTCGAGACGTCCCACCGTCCTGCCGCGCTTGCGCTGGGCGCCGAGCCAGTCGCCATGCAGGCGATCGGGCGAGGTCAGCACCAGCAGGCCGGCGCCGGCGAAATCGCGCACCACGCTCTCGTGCGCGCTGATCGCCTCCGGCGTGACGGCGCCCATGGCGACGAGGGCGATCTCGGCTCCCGGCTCGGGCGGCGCGTACCAGTAGCCACCGTCGATGATGTCGGCCTCCTGCTGCGGCGACAGCGTGCGCGCCGGCTGCGCCAGGCTCCGGGTCGACAGGCGCAGATAGACCGAGCCGCCGTCGGCCTGCTGCATGTAGGCGAGCCCATGCCGCATCAGCACGGCGAGCTCGTCGACATAGCTCGGCTCGTAGCTCAGCAGCCCGGGCTGGCCGATGCCGATCAGCGGCGTGTGGATGCTCTGGTGCGCACCGCCCTCGGGCGCCAGCGTGGTGCCCGACGGCGTCGCCACGATCATGAAGCGCGCATCCTGGTAGCAGGCGTAGTTCAGCGCATCGAGGCCGCGGGCGATGAACGGATCGTAGAGCGTGCCGATCGGCAGCAGGCGGGCGCCGAACAGCTGGTGGCTGAGCCCCATCGCCGCGAGCTGGATGAACAGGTTGTTCTCCGCGATGCCGAGCTCGAGATGCTGGCCGCGCGGCGTCTTGCGCCACAGCTGGGCCGACACGACCTTGAGCTCGCGGAACACGTCCTCGGCCTCGGTATGCGCCCACAGTCCGCGCCGGTTGACCCACGCGCCGAGGTTGGTCGACACCGTGACGTCGGGCGACGTCGTGACGATGCGCCGCGCCAGCTCGCTGTCTCCGGCGGCGATGGCGTTCAGGATCTTGCCGAAGCCTTCCTGGGTGCTCGACTTGCGGTCGCTGGGCCGCGGCAGCGCCGCCGGTATCTCGACCACCGGCGCCTCAGTGCGCCGCCGGCCGGCTGCGTTGAACGGGGCGGCATCGACGAAGGCCTGCAGCTCGTCGGCGCCGGCCGAGAGGCCGGCGAACCTGTCCCACTCGCGGCCGTCCTCGATCGCCATGCCCTTCTTGAAGCCCGCCATCTGGTCGAGCGTCATCAGGCCGGAGTGATTGTCCTTGTGGCCGGCGAACGGCAGGCCCTGGCCCTTGATGGTGTAGGCGATGAAGCAGGTCGGTCGGTCGTCGTCGACCTTCCCGAAGGCATCGAGCACCGCCTCCATGTCGTTGCCGGCGAGGTTGGTCATCAGCCTGTGCAGGGCGGCATCGTCGTGCTGGTCGAGGATGCGGCGGATGCCGGGATATTGGTTGAGATCGCGCGTCAGCGCCTCGCGCCAACCGGCCCCGCCCATGAACACCAGCGCCGAGTAGAGCGAGTTGGGGCAGGCATCGATCCATTGCCGCAGTTGCTCGCCGTCCGGCTGGGCGAAGGCCGCTTCCAGCAGCTTGCCGTACTTCAGGGTGACGACGCGCCAGCCGACCAGCTCGAACATCTCGCCGATGCGGCCGAACAGCCGGTCGTTGACCACGCCGTCGAGGCTCTGGCGATTGTAGTCGATCACCCACCACAGGTTCCGGACGTCGTGCTTCCAGCCTTCGAGCAGGGCCTCGAAGATATTGCCCTCGTCGAGCTCGGCGTCGCCGACCAACGCCACCATGCGGCCCGTCGGTCGGTTGCCGTCGCCCAGCGCCTTCAGCCGCACGTAGTCCTGCACCAGCGAGGAGAACAGAGTCATGGCGACGCCGAGCCCGACCGAGCCGGTCGAGAAATCGACGTCGTCCACGTCCTTGGTGCGCGACGGGTAGGACTGTGCGCCGCCCAGGGCGCGAAAGCGCTCGAGCTTGTCGCGCGTCTGGTGGCCGAACAGGTACTGGATGGCGTGGAACACCGGCGAGGCGTGCGGCTTTACCGCCACGCGATCCTCCGGCCTCAGCACCGAGAAATAGAGCGCCGTCATCACCGTGGCGAGCGAGGCGCACGAGGCTTGGTGGCCGCCGACCTTCAGGCCGTCGCGGTTGGGCCGGAGATGATTGGCGTGATGGATGGTCCAGGCGCTGAGCCACAGCACCTTGCGCTCGAGCTCGCGCAGGAGGCGCAGACGCTGCCCCTTCAGTTCCCCGACTGGAGCGATCGTGATCATGGCGCAGGCATACGCCTAGTGCCGCGAAAGGTCCTTGCGTTTGGGCCTCTCGAGAGGCTGTATAGGGCAGATCCTTCCTGATATGGCTAGACTGGCGCAATGATCGACCTCGATGCCATCGACCGGCGTATCCTCGACCGCCTGCAGCGCGACGGCCGGCTGAGCAACGCCGACCTCGCCCAGCAGGTCGGCCTGTCCTCCTCGCCGTGCTGGCGCCGGGTCAAGGCGCTCGAGGACGCGGGCGTGATCAGGGGCTACACGGCGCAACTCGACGCCAAGGCGATCGGCCTGTCGGTCAATGTCTTCGTGAGCGTGTCGCTCACCACCCAGGTCGAGAAGGCGCTGCAAGCCTTCGAGCGCGCCGCCGCGGCGCGACCCGAAGTCATGGAATGCTACCTGATGACCGGCGACAGCGACTACCTGCTACGTGTCGTCGTGCCCGACCTCGAAGCCTACGAGCGCTTCGTCATGGACTTCACCAAGATCCCCGGCATCGCCCAGATCAGAAGCTCCTTCGCGCTGCGCCCGGTGAAGCAGGGCACGGCGCTGCCGCTGGGGTGATGGGGTTGACCTACGTCTTCAGGTAGGCCTCCGCTCTCCTGGCGACCTCGAGCGCCTTCGCTGCCGCGGCGCCGGTGTAGGTCACCGGCTTGCCCAGCATGTCGATCGTCTCCGGCGGGATCCTGCTCCACACCTGGTCTGCCGACTCTTGCTGGAGCGCCCATTGCGCCGCTTCGAGAAGGGTGACTCCCTTCTGTCTCGACCGGGGCAGGGCGATGTGATTCACCAGCTCGTGAGCGTCTCCGTCATAGCCCGCCATCTGGAGGGCGATGTAGATCGGCTCGGCGAGGATGGCATCGCCCTGGGCGTCGAAATTCCTCTCGAGCGACGCCTCGTCGATCGAGAGTCGCGAGAGGAAGGGTTTCCCGTCCGCCTCGCGCAGCAGCGTGTTGAGCTGATTGACCAGGTTGATCACGATGGTCGGGAAATCCCGCGCGACCGGGCTGCCGACCAGGTCACGCTGGTGCTCGCTTACCATCGTCGCCAGGACCTTGCCGAACTCGACCTGGTTCTTGATCCAGGTCCCCTCGAGGTTCTCGAAATTGATCGGGTTCCTCTTGTGAGCCATGGTCGACGATCCGACCTGACCCTTCTCGAAGGGCTCGCCGAGCTCGGCAATCTCCGTCCGCATCAGGTGCCGGCCATCCCGGCCGAACTGGCCGAAGGCCGCGGACAGCTTGACGCAGGCGAACAGGTAGTCGGCGAGCGGTTCGGGCGGAAGAATCTGCGTGCTGATCGGCGCCGGTTCGAGACCGAGCTTCTCGAGCACGCGCGCCTCGAAGGACTTGTCACCAGAGCGCGCGACGATGCCGAGACCCAATTGCGCGTTGTAGACGCCGACGGCACCGGAGATCTTCCCTTTCAGCCTTTCGGCAGCACTGTTGGCGCTCTGGATGTTGGCGACGATCCGGTTGAGGATGGTCGCCAGCCAGAATCCGACAGTGATGGGCAGCGCGTGCTGTCCGTGCGTTCGGCCGATCTGGGGCTTGGGCGCGAACGCATTGACTTGCTCGACGAAGAGACCGACGACCTTGTCGGTGAGCCGCCTTACGACCTGGTGCCCGCGCACGAACTGCAGGGCACGGGCGGTGTCGAGGGCATCGTAGCTCGTGAGCGGAACATGGATCCAGCGCCGCAGCCCCGGCTCCACCTTGCTCTGGGCGATCCGCACCCAGGCGCGGATGTCGTGCCTGGTCACCCTGCGTTCTACGTCATCGACTTCGGTCGTGGTGATGGCGAGGAGTTCCTGCTCGACAGCTGGCGTGAGCGACGCGATGTCGGCCGCGGCGATGATCCCGATATCGGCCAGCGTCTTCAGGGTGGCGATTTCGACTTCGGCAACAGCGCGAAACAGATTATCATAGCCGAAGACCGACTGCAGGTCCTTCGGCTGATACCGAGGGTTCCCCGGCAGCGAGAGATTTCCCATGACCTGCGTCTTTCACCTTTGAGTCTCGGTGTCCACTTCATTCGCTCATGGCTGGGGGCGCACCACTCCGTGACGCTCATGGTGTGGGCCGGGTTCGGGTCGGTGATCGCGCGCTTCCTGGCAACGCGACGAGCCCGCCTGGTCTTCAACGGAGCGATGGTTGGCCTTCTTGTCCTGCCGCTGGCTCCGGTGTTCGTGTGACGGCAGGCGTTCTGCTACGCTGCCCGGCGCCGGGAGGAAACAGCCATGCCGACGCCAGTCGCCTTCGATGCCACCATCGGCCGCCAGTTCATCAAGTATGCCCGCCTGGTCGCGGGACGCGGCTATATCCACAACACGCTGGGCAACATCGTGATGCGCGCGCCGCATCCCGATTGTCCGCACGGGCTCGCCTACACCAAGCATGCCGAGATTTCGCTCGAGGAGATGGAGGTCGACAACATCGTCATCACCGACGTGCCGACCAGCCGGATCGTGTGGGGCGAGCGCATGACCAGCGTCGGTCACAATCTCAGCCGCGAGATCCTGCGGCTGCGCCCCGACATCAACGCCACGATCCACGTACACGACGATGCCGTCATCGCGCTGCTCGGGTCGGGCGCTCCGCACGAGTTCAACGTGCTGTCGCTCGATCCGCCGTTCGTGCTCGGCAAGCCGGTGCATTTCGTGCCGGCCCATGTCGACGTCGAGGCCGACGTGAGCTCGGTCGCCGACTTCATCCAGGGGACGAACTCGGTCGTGCTGGTCGGCCACGGCATCACGACTCTCGGTCGCAGCGTCTCGGAGGCCTATCACCGGCTGAACACGCTGACCGCCGAGATGCGTCGCTGCCTGCTGGCCGAGCAGCACGCGGCACGGATGGGCACCAAGGTCGTCTATCGTAGTCAGGCCGAGATCGAGGACATGTACCGCTTCGCCGAGCGTATCATTTACCCGACCCGCGCCGACCACGTGATGCAGGACGAGGCGGCGGAGTAGGTCTTTTCTCATACACCTCCCCGAGCGTAGCTTGGGGAGGTGTCGCCGTCTTCGGCGACGGGGTCATGAGCAGCGGGACTGGAGCCCATGACCCCTCCGCCCCCGATTACGGGGGCACCTCCCATGGGCGTTAAAGTAGTACTTTAACTTGGTGGCATGGAGATGCGATTCTAACGGTAAATGGAACATCCATCTGCCCTCTCTTTCGACCAGTTCAACGACCTTCTGAATCGCCTGCCGGCCGATC